>Ga0180432_10000205_pt1 | contig 95651 bp, 94 predicted proteins | sample SS_ome_10_FD_132414 | JGI IMG/M metagenome (GOLD analysis project Ga0180432, IMG submission 132414) | Hypersaline lake sediment archaeal communities from the Salton Sea, California, USA - SS_1_MS_2 metaG | ecosystem: Environmental > Aquatic > Non-marine Saline and Alkaline > Hypersaline >... | reverse complement strand
CCGATAAAAGTTATAATCCAAATTCCTCTTCTCAAGGAAAACATTATGCTCAGAAAAAGTATAGACACAGCACACATGATATAAAGTTTTTTATATCCTTTAGGCTTGCAGAAAACAATAAAACTCACGCAAAATAATAAAGCGGCAGAAAACGCCTTTATTATGCTATTATCCCAGAAAAAGGGAACGCTTCCCCTAAAAGTAACCAACCCTCTCCCCATCAAATAAGCCCCAAGACCTACAAAAGCTTTTATCGTAATCGCGGCAAGGAATACCCAACATAATTTTTCCACCTCTCCTTTTGTAAAAGCCGCCTGGAGAAACATGTAAAACAAGAGAATCCCCGATGCAACAAATCTCCAATCAGAAGGGGTAATTCTTCCAGTGGTCGACATTTCAAATAAAAGCAGGAATGATATCCAGAGTATCAAGAATGAAAGTGGTTTATTTAAGGGGTTTCGGATGATGAACTTTCCCTTAAGGGCATCGCGTAAAAAGAAAGAAATAAATCCAACCAACACTACAAATTCTATCAATCTGAATTTATAAAAATTCAGAAAATCCTGATTGAAGAATATTGACCCTTCAAACGACGTGAAGCCCTGTCCTATTTCCGTAAAAGCGGCAAAAATAACCAACAAGATATAGTTTACCGCCAACGGCTTGAACAGAACAATTATACAAGCCAGACTTACAAGTAAAATAGCTAGAGATGGGGTCATTTTAAGTTATTATCACTTATTTTTGCAACCACACCTGCTGGATGCCAGGCTTTCAAAAAAATATTGCTCAAAACCTCCCATTCAGCAGCTACCGCTTCAGTCGCTGGATGATGCAATAATCCTCCGGCTTTTCTAACATAACTTTCATTATACCCTTCCCTCGTAACACCGAATAACAACAAGGGCAAAACCGAAAGCAACCTGGGCCGGCTTAATGTTATCAATTTATCACATACCGTCTTCGTTGTCACGATTCCAATCTTTGTTTCAAATATCATCCTGGAAAATTTCCGCATTATATCCTGTAATCCGATTTTATCTTCCCATTTTGCAACCCTTACATAATCCAACCAATCCTCAAATTGACATTTTAGCCGTTTATGTTCAAAATGCTTATAAAAGTCACCATATATGGCCTGAATCTCAAACCACCACGAGATCAAATCTTCACTGCTATATCTGTCAAAACATGGTCTTATTTTATTTTCCAGAGATGAAATGTACATAGGAACGATCTTTTCTGCCAAGGGAATATCTTGCAAATTTAACTCTTGAATGATCTTTTTTCGGATACTATACAAATAATGATATCTTTTCTTCAATAGAAGCACAGAATCCCCCATAGCCATAATAGCCTTGTCGCATTCTATGATAAAATTTTCTATGTTTTCTTCCCTGATGACACCGCTGTGCTTGAAATATTTGGCAGCGATCAGGAGGCCCCCACCTCGATTAAAAAGCAGTCGCGTACCCTCAAAAAGAGAAAGCTGAACAGGATCGTACTTCGGCATGATCTCAGAAAGATCTATGTCTCCGAAAAGCACTTTATATCCTTTAAGTAGCTCGTAAGTACAAATAGTCAACGGTAACGATCTAAGCGAACTCAAAACTCTAATACCAAAATCTATTTGTTTAATGCCCAATGTCGCAGCGAGTTCTTCTGCCAACTCATTCAAGCTGTGACGATATTTTACGCAATCTGAATTTTTGTACACAATAACGTCAATATCATAATCATTAATAACTCTTATTTGCCTATCTTTAAATACAACAGACCCTTCGCCTCTACCAAAGCCTCCGCTGAGCACAATAGAGTGGACCTTATTCCCGAGCAGGCTTCTCACCTGTTGGACAATGTATTCCATATCCTCGTTTATCTTTTGGTCGATTTTGTTGTCCGGGTATATTGTATAATGCATTCTATTTTCCTTTTTGATGCTTGAAATCCAGCAAATCATATCTGGCCAAATAGCTGCCAAATCTATAAACTTTGATGTCAAACTGATGCAGTATTTCGAATGCTCGTCTTGTTTCGGATTCAGAAACATATTTTTCCCATTTACTCACCAAAAAATTCCTGTCTCCTTTTCTTATCATATCTTTTGTCTGCATAGTGGAAGTGTCGGTCACTCTTGAAGGCGTTCGAATTCTTGAGAGCATCCTATCCCTATCAGGCAAATCCAGCTTGTCACACAACAGACCTATTACTTTTCTGGGTTTTAAAACCAGTTCTTCGTAGGATGCGGTCAAGAAATTATGCGTTTTGCATGTATACAAAGGCGCCAAATTGTCTAAACACCACTCCACAACAAACTTTTCCAAAAGCGAACCCGACTCGAAAACCTGTTGGGCAAAAGACTTTTGTTCTTTATTTAAATACGTTTCTGAAAAATCGTGATCCTGCAAATATTCAGCAATTGCACAGTGATGTCCACGATTGATGCAAGATAAACTTTGCGCAATCGGATGTCGAATCAAATAAATGATTTCCATATCCAATTCTTTCATGAACCATTCGATCAGTGCATTCGCCCGAATTACCTTGAAAACCCTCCTATTAGAAAAAAACTTATAGTTTTTGTCAAAAACATCGGTTGGCCCGAAATACTTTATTTCCTTACTATTTTGGAAATAATATTTAATCGCCCGTTGCTCGTAAGGGTCTAGATTCAAATAATCCCAGCGTGTCCTTATAGGCAAAAATCCAAAATGGTCCAAAACACTCTTGTCCAAGGGTTCATTTATATACTTAATCCCCGGTTGAGTATACAAGAGTTCCATCAATAAAGTCGAACCACTCCGTGGCGACGAAAGAATAAGGATGTCCTTTTTATCCCCTGGCCGGTGATAATTTAAAAAAGTAGTAATAAACCGTTTTTTTATGCGGTGTTCTGACAAAAAATGTTTCAGTTTTTCCATGTTAAACTGTTCATGCTTTTAGATAATACTTTCTACATTCTGCGTAAGCGCACACAACTTATCCAACCTAAGCAACTTCAAAATGGTAGGAAAAACCCTCCTCATGTCAATGGGCTGCATGATATGTCTTGCAGCTAAAATCTCAGGAGAATATATTATCAAAGCTGATTGCTGTCCGGTAAATTCAGGAATATATCCATGCGCGCCTTTTACCGGATGGTAATATTGAAAAAAGTTCGGATATATAAGCACCCCGGGGTTTGCCAGAAAAACAACATCTCCAAACTTATTATGTGAATAGTTAATGTGGTAACGCATTTTTTCTTCCTCTGTTAACACATGCCCTTCTGTCATGTTTTCAAGAAAATTCATAACTTGTCTTTTGGCCTTATCATTAAAAAACCAAAAACGGGCCATCGTAGAATCCAAGAAGTAAATATAATCTTTACCCGTAATCAATTCAAGTTTATTCAATCCGGACCAGACATCTGCCTTCTGACTCACCTTCACCATGCCATGGTCCCCCAGAATAAGCAGATGAACATCGCTAAAGCGTCCTTTGATAATTTCATAGATCTCTGCAATACGCGCATCTGTTTTACGCAAAGCATCTTTCCGTTCAACGGAATCCGGGCCATACCTGTGGCCTACACCATCCAGATCCCCGACGTGCAAAAAAACAAAAGCGCACGGCGATCTCAACTCGTTTCTGACCCTTTGCAGGACCAATTCTGAATTCACATAATGTGAAGGGCTCCCATGGAAAAACCACGGTGTTTTGCGTTTCCGTAGTATATCAAATATTGTTTCCTTTCCCGATATAAAATTCTCCTCAAATGGAAAACGCTTCACAGGAAAATCGAAATAATGCAGTAAATAAAAAGGAATTCGCCCTGTCGAAGCCCGACACCGAACCGCTGAATGGACAGAACTCCTTTGCGCTAAGCAACTTATTGCCTTCCTTGTCACTAGCTCCGGCAATTCCGGTAAATGTTTCACCCCTCTTAACCAAAATTTTGTGAACTTAAAAGCTGAATTCTCCGGGTCAAACCAATAATGAGATCCCCTATCGGTCTCATCAGGATAGAGACCAGCAAAATATGCGGCATCGGGTTCGAACCCAAAAGTCGGAATCAATGAACCCTTGACACCCTTTTGCTGAAGAGCAAATAGAAACGGAGAATCCTCGTTAGTAATATAATCATGCCGGAGGGCATCTACTTGAATCATTACTGTAATACCGGAAATCGCATTTGCCATTACAAAGTAATTCCTTCTTTTCAGGATCGCTTAGAACAGTCTCTCAAAACTGATTTATATACTTCAATCGTTTTTTTCGCAACGATGTCGGGGTGATGTTTTCCCTGGATCGTTGTTCGCGCTTCCTTCGCCATTGTTTCACGAAGCTGCTTGTCTTTTAGAATCGTCAAAATCTTTTCAGCAAGAGTTTTTACGTCACGAGGTGGGACTAATAGTCCGGTTTCCATATCTTTCACCAGATATCTTATACCGCCCACATCTGTAGCGACAACCGGCTTTCCCAAGGCCATAGCCTCAACGATCACCATAGGGCACGTTTCAAACAGCGATGGATGGACCAATATCTTTGCTTTAGAAACTATATCAACTACCTCTGCCTGGCTTTTTTGCCCCAAAAGACGGACATTACCTGCCATATCGTTCTCAGAAATATATGACAGGATCTCTCTGTAATAACCTCCGGCCGATTTTACGGGATCACCTATGATCCTTACCTGGACATCCGGAATATGAGCTTTCACTATCTTCACAGCTTGTAAAAGATCATGAACCCTCTTTAACTCCTGGATCATACCCACAAAAACTATGTCATATTCTTCACTTGTGGACCGGGTAAAAAAACCAGGATAAATAGCGTTTTCAACCATATATATTCTGGCTTGCGTCTTATTTTTAAGTTCTTCATACACATAAGGACTTATCGCAATAATATGTTCGGCTCTTTGAATGGATTCGCGCTCCAGACGAACCGTCATTCTATGCCGGAAAGAACGTTCGTGTCCAGTTACCCGAACAATATGATACATTATTCCATGTATCGTAATAACGGAAGGATAATTCGAAGTTACAGCGATATATGGATAGCCATGCTCAGCACCAATTCCATGAACGATATCGGGATCCAATTTGCGCAGCATTTTATGAAGTATCCATTTGCGGTATTGAACCGTATAGAAATCCAGCTTGGGTAACCGACCGACAAAATGGACAATCACCCCTTCATCTTCAACAACTTGTGTCTTCCATGCTGGGGCACTTGTAAAAAAATGTACCTCCGCATCCCGAAATTTAGCAAGCGCTCGAGCTAAATTCACATTCCAACTGCTTACCCCTGTCGTTCGCTCACTCCAAACACGGATCCTATTCCGGTAAGGATAAATGGGAAAAGCACCAAGTAAAGCAATTCTCATATCACCTTTCAGAAGTAATGCCTAGTCTTACGATATAGAAATTCGCTATTCATGTATTTTTCCAAGTATAGCAAAAATCTTTTTTATCGTCCGAACATCCTCCTCGTGTATAAGGCCAGAAATAAAACTAAGTCCCCAGTAAATGGTATATATGAACAATATAAGGACCAAACGGAAAAATGAGACAAGGCCCAAAAAAGTCCCTAAGTACCATATAAATAAAACAGTTACAAGACTAATGCTGCCATGAAAAAACAGTTCTCGTCCTATGGTATGCCATATAGAAAGCCCGATAACTTTGTTGCTAACATATTTCACAAAAAGAAGTGCCGGTACTTGTCCGGCCAAAATAACAAGGGATATTCCCATAAGACCATATTTCCTGGTTAGCGGTATGATAAGAACCAAGACAACGATAAGCTGGATCACACTGAATGCAGCACAAATCCTTGGCCGCCCACATCCTAGCGCAATGTAGGAAGGAAGATTGGTAAGAGACGAAAGAAAATATGCCATTCCCAGTATAGATAATACAACAGCTCCTTTGTTCGCAAATGTCTCTCCCAACCATATGTGTAACAAAAACCTTCCCTCCAGAAGAAAGACTAACAACGTAGGTAATGATATGAGTAGTTGAAATCGAAATACCCTCAGAAATAACACCTTAAGACGTTCCGATTGGGCAGTTGAAAATAAACCGCTGCTTATCGGGAACATCACCTCCATTAAACGGTTTAATGCCTCTGCCCCAGTCTGAACTACCCTGGCAGGTATTTCAAAGAAAGAAACATTCGCTACAGCCGATAGGGACCCCAAAGCTATCTGTCCTGACTTAGATGCTATTAAACTTGCGGTACGTCTGATAAATATATGTATACCAAAACTGAAAAGCTCTTTAACGCGATGCGGAGCAAATCGAACATGACATTTAGGAGGAACACTGAAAATCCAAATCCAATTGATCAAAGCACTTACCCCCATACCTATTATTATGGCGATCATCACTGCCCTCAGCCCAAAACCAGCGTACAATACAAATATGATCAAACCAGAAGACAAAACTATTCGGATTATTTTGCTTACATTGGTTATTTCAAACCGGCTGTACCCTATCGACATCCCCCTGAGATAGGCAATAACCATTTGCAGAAAAAATCCTATAGCAGTAAGTCGAAACGCAAAAAGGGCATCTGCTTCTAAGACATTCGGAATATTGAACAGATCATACACCAACCAGGGTGAAATAAAATAAACAATTACGCTCCCTACTATACCAACGCCCAAAAATATAAAGGCCGAGGTTCCAATCACCTCTCCGAGCTCTCTCCACTCCCCCAATGAAAGATGTGATGAAACATGACGGGTAATTGCCGGCCCCATCCCTAAATTAAGAAACGACATATACCCCGTTAGCACAGTTGTTAGCGTCAATACGCCGAAACCATCGAGCCCGAGTTTAGAAACGATATAGGGCGTTATTGCCAAAAAGGTCAGAGCAGGAACAAACCAGCCACACAAATTATACAAAGAATTTCGAACTCCGGATCGAAGAAGAGAATCCTTTGATTCAGTTATTTTATCGTTCAAGTTTTGACCTCTGTTTGATGCTTTTTATCCTGGAAATCAACTCATCTACTGTTTTCTGATCATATCCACCCTTCGTAACGATAACATCGGCATATTTCTTGCTGGGCTCTACAAACTCCAAATGCATCGGCCTTACAGTGCTCAGATATTGACGGATTACCGATCCCCAAGTTCGCCCACGCTCGCCAATATCCCTCTGCAAACGACGTATAAATCGTATATAAGCGCCAGTATCTACGAATACTTTGATGTCCATCTGCCGCCGTAAAGCCTCATCAGCGAATATAAGAATACCCTCGACAATAATGATCTTTTTGGGATATATCGTCTCTGCAGCTGATTTGCGCGTGTGGGTAGTAAAATCATAAATGGGTATCTTGACCGGTTGACCACACCGCAATGCTTTTAAATGCTTTACCAGAAGTGTCGTTTCCAAAACATCTGGATGATCGTAATTTATGTTTGCGCGTTCCGCAAGTGTAACATGACCGTGATCCAGATAATAAGAATCATGACGAATAACTGTGATCTGATCATTCCCCAAACGGCGCGTTATCTCTCGGGCCAATGTTGTTTTGCCCGATCCAGATCCGCCTGCAATACCTACAATAATAGACTCGATTCCCTCTTCTTTTACGCTCATTCAAGACCTTATTGATCGATTGCGAACAGATTGTATCTCATCGCTTTCATCACGTTTTTCGAGATAGCCGCGAATGATAGCGTCTTGTTATTTCTCTTCAATGCAATGGAAAACATCTTTAAAAGCCCAAGAGAACTATTATCGATCATTCGCAAAGATGATAGATCTATCTCGACATGTTTGCCGCTTTTAAGCAAATCCCGGAAAAAATCCTTTGACTTACTATAGTTAAACTCATTCATGGTCCCGCTGATCCTTGCTTTAACCTTATGTCCGCTTTCGTCCTTATCGAAACGGATCTCTTTGTCCCTTGAAAGTTCTGGAATATTTTTTATCAAAAATATCTTATAAGGCAAAAGATACCGAAAGAAAAGACCGATAAACAGTATTCCGTCATTAAGATACCTCTTCCATAATCTGAGCGGCTCCTGGCCCAAACGATATAACCATTCTAGTCCGCCCTCCTGCATCCAACGTGGAGCCCTTCTCTTCTTCCCACTCAAAAAATCTATCGCTGCTCCTACCACACACATGAATTTCACTTTTATTTTTCCCCGATTACGGCTTATCCATTCCATGGCTTTTTCCGAATCTAAGCTTATAAATAAAATGTCGGCTTTGGAATCGTTTATCTTTTTTATGTATTCTTCTTTACTCAACTCCTCAACCGGCGCGATCTCCGGCGATAAAAACCCCACTGCTTTTAAGCTTTTGCTATTCTCATTAATCACTTTCTGGGCTACCTTAGCTGATTCGGGAGTAGTCCCAAAAATAAAGATATTATATTCGCGCGATAATTTTCTTTTGATTAATTCCGGGAGCAAATCAGCGCCAGTAACCCTCCCTTTGTGACAGATATTCAGAAATTTACCTATCCAGATAAGCGGCATGCCATCGGGGAAACACAGACCTGCATCCAAGACTGCATTGCGGAAAACTCTGTTTTTCAGAGCTCTACAGATGTAATAAAGATTTATCGTTGCGATATATTTTGGGTAGGATTGTTCGCTACTGCATGTTTGTTCAATAAAATCGATAATTTCATCGTTTCCTATAAAATCAACCAATAAGCCCAGTAAATTATATGTCTTACGATCAAATGTTTCATAATAATGTTCTATATTTTTCCTGCCGAACGAGAGCTCATCCGCCACTTTCTCTACTCCATCTCCTTACCTCAGGATCACGCGGGTTAACATACTCTTTTTCCGGTTCTATTCCTTCATGTATAGATTTTATTCTCTTGTTAATATAGTCCTGAAGGTCTTTGTCCACATTGATGAACTCGGCACCTATCTCAAAACCACCTATTTTTCTGATCGGATTCGACCGTACTACTTTAGCCGTAACTGTAACCGGATGCGGGTATTTGGGGAAGTTTATTTCAAGCTCTAAAAAACTTCCTTTGGGGATATCCTCTTTGCAATAAAAAAGAACACCGCCCGCATTGATGTTCCTGGCAAATGTCAACTCCTTCTGCCTGTCAATTATCTTGAATTTAATAAGGTGATGCGCCTTCAGCCTTAAAAACTGTCTTCTTTCTTTCAAGATTTTTCTCCTTATTGCGATCCTGTGCCAGATAAATGTGAAAAATGACATTCTTACCTCTTGGAAACGAACTTAGATATTACCGATCTTACATATTTAACGAATTCTTTCGATTCCCGGATACAAAGAGAATATAGATCCTTCGCTCCTTCTCTGACTTTACCCTTGGAAATCGTGTCAAAGTAATGAAGATAATATTTCAGGTCCTTCTCGATCTCAGCTATATTCAGGACAGCACCGATGATCGAAGCCTTGCCGGTAAATTTCTTTTTGGCCTCGGTTATGGTCAATAACGGCGTAGCCCCGTCCTTAATAACAAGGATTAGACTGTCGCCTCTGCTTTCCCAGAAAACAAAATCAGAATGGTTCCAGACAGGTGGAACATCAATAACTATTTTCTGGAATTTAGCCTCTATGGTCTCAAATAATTTAGCAAAATTATCCGTGTTCAAAATATCCGTAGGATTGTAAATATGTTCTCCCGAGGGGATAAGAGAAAGCCCAGGAACCGAAGTAGGAACAATAACATCGTTAAGGGAGGATTTCCCCGAAAGCACATCACTGAGCCCTTTTTTGCTTTTCACGTCAAATATATCCTTCAAACACCCTTTTCTCATGTCGGCGTCGATCAATAGTGTAGATTGCCCCTCATTCGCAAATACCGTGGCCAAATTACAGGCGGTGAAAGTCTTTCCTTCTTTGGGGAGCGAACTGGTAACAATGACAGATTTAATAAGCACGTCTTCCGGAGCGGCAAAAACCAAAGCAACCTTTATATTTCTGAAAGCCTCAGCAAGAGTGGAATCGGGCTTTGCATGCGATATAAGGCATCCCTCCTTTTCGCTTATCCCTTCTCCTGCCAACGGAATATATCCGAAAAACGGTAACTTCACGAAGAACTCCACTTCTTCCGAGGTTCTTAAGGTCGAATCTATGATCTCCAGGTAAAAACTTAAAACCACACCCACTAACAAGCTGGCAAAAAGCAAAAAGAACTTAAATTTTGAAGGTAAGGTTTTGGGCGCCGTCGGGACTCTGGCCGGATCTACTACACGAATATTGGTAACAGCGAGCCTTCTTGAGACCTCAAGCTCTTTCTGACGTTTCATAAGGTCATCCATGATATTCCGATACGTCTTGACATTCCTGGTGAGGTTCTTGTACTCGACCACTATATCCTGGACAGACCCCATAGCACTGGATTCCTCGTCAAGTTTTCTGCTAACGATCTCCAGTTGAGAATTAAGAGCGATTATCGTAGGATGTTTCTCGTTATACATTCTGGAGGCCTCGAAGATCTCTTCCTGTAGCTCTTTTTTCTGCTTCTTTAATTGTTCGATAAGCCCTTCTTTATCCACGATTGTTCTGTGTTCCCTTGCGAAATCTGAAAGTTTCGTCTCGGCTTCCTGCAATTTTACCGAAGTATCGGAAAGCTGACCCTGTAAAAATGCCACCCCTTCTCGTGATGCTTTGATCCTTTTTTCGGTATCCTGGAGGATGAATTCTTTAACCCAGGCATTCGCGATATTCGTGACCATTAAAGGGTTTTTTCCCGTAACAGTAATCGTCATCATACGGGTTCTCGTAACCGGCTTAATATCCACCATTGATAACAATTTATTTATGGGCTTTTCTTTGCCTTTAAAGAAAGGATTCTCAGCAAGATCCAGCTTTTCAAATACCCTCTCGGCAAGAGCATACGACCGAAGAAGACTTTGCTGGGTACTGTAATAATAATCTTTATACTCTTTTTCAGGGATCTCATCCGGATAGACATCCTCTTTGATGGAAGAGATCTTGGGAACCTGCTTCTCAAGAAGTATAGTGGTCGTTGATTCGTAAACCCTGGGAGAGAAAACAGTATACAGGATCAAAAGAAATGCGCATGCCAGAAAGACCGATAATATGACAATGCTTCGTCTCTTAATTATCTTTACAAGATCAGTTACTCTCAATTCTTCAATTGGTGAAGATATCATGTTTTATCCTTTTGCCTTTCCGTACCCAGCGCCTGATCCATCAAAGCCAGGATTCAGTAACAAAGATCACATCCCCATCTTTCAAGACTATGTCTTTTGATTTGAGTCTACTCAGTATTGATCCCACCGAAACTGCCGATACTTTTTTCTTTCCTTCTTCTTCTCGTATCACTCTTACGCCGTTTCTATTAGCGATGTCGGTAAAACCACCCGCGAGCGATATAACATCGACTACGCTAAAACCCTTCTGAAGATAATACTTTCCAGGCCTTTTTACCTGTCCCAGAACAGAAACCATACCATAATCATCGACTATTACTATATCAAAAGGCTTGAGCTGAAAATCTGCCCCCTCGCTCTCCACATCCAGGACATATTCTTTATCTCCACCTTCCTGCTTCCTGATAACCTTTACTTCTGAAAGCTTGGCATTCCTAAGGGCTCCACCAGCAAATGCTATGGCATCCGAGAGAGTAACAGGACCTTCCAGCTCATAGCTTTTTGGGTGAACTACCGCTCCTACAAGCGCGAATTTCGCATGCTCAGCAATAAAAACGCTCACCTGGGGTTCTTTCATGTAATCCTTCAGCTCTAACTCTATTTTTTTTGCCGCTTCTTCAGCCGTGAGGCCTTCAAGATCGATCTCACCCAGAATTGGATACTTGACTATCCCCTGGTTCGAAACCCTCACGGTTATACCTCTTGCAAGGCTCGGTTCGCCATAGACTGCGATCACCAGTGAATCGCCAGGGTTTATCCTGACAGCCGCTTCTTCATCCTTGGAATGAGCAGAATATGCTACAACAAGAGCAACAATCGAAACTATCAACGTGAAAAAGAGCTTTTTTCTTTTCATCAGAACACCACCGTCATTTTAATTGAAAAAATGTTATTTCTGTGTCCAGCAAAATCCCGAGTAGACACCCTGTCCTCATATTTATATTCTCCCGTAAGCCGAGCCCAATCTGTAAAGCCATAACCGGAACGAAGAACGAATCCGTAGGTCTCGTCCTCCCTGCCATCTCTGTACAGATCGTTGCGATATGAAACATCACTATAAAGATTCAACTTTCCGCAAAAAGAAGGCCTGTAAGAGCATCCTATTGAATAACTTGTCGATTTCACGCCTCCTGCTGCGATATAGGTAGATTCTCCAAGTCCCTTGCTCGTGGTTCCAATACATCTTAAATTCTGCATGAGTTCATATATAAGATCGGCCCTGTATGCAATAGTGTCTCTGTTCTTCATATCTTCAGCGCGAACTCTTTCCCTCGCATACCCGAGTATACCAAGACCGGTAAGTTTTGGTAATATTTTTCCGCCGATCCCGGCCCAGAAAGTATCATAGATCCTTCTTGGAGAATTACTTTTAGGATAATCATAATAATATATGTCGTACCCAGAAAATAGCTGCCTTTTCGACGAAATATCCAATTGTCCCATTACGGAAAGAGCATCTCTGTTAGCATTGTTAGCCCACCACATCCTATCCTCATAAAAAACATCTCTACGTTCATAATCAGCCATGAGTGTCAAGCGCCCAAATTTCTTTCTTACGTTCACTCCTTCTTCCAACTTCCATCTGCTTTCTTTACTCCCTTCCGGGGTGACAACTATAGTAGATATATTTACCTGCCTTCTTTTTCCTCGACAACGAAATGTGACTGTGCCGTCACCAACAAAAATCTTCATATCAGGGTTCCAGGTGCTATATTTACGATTATTTCCATAAACAAGTAACTCACCACCAAGATCGGCCATAAAATCCAGCTTTTTCCCTTCGTATTCCAACCTTCCCAGCTTTATCTTTGAAATCACGCTTGTCACGAAATCCCTCTTTCTATCACTGGTGGTCTGGAATATATTATCGTCGAACCTTTCAGTAGCACTTATATGCAAATTTACCGGTTTTTTCTTGATCTCTTTCGTGTAGATCCTCTCAATGACCTCGACTGACACCCTGATGGTAGGATCTTTCAGGCGATCCTGCAGTTCATATTCTATTGTTTTGGCAGCCTCAGTCGACATAGAACCTTCGATATATATGTGGTGTCCCAAAACACCTACTTTACCATTTTCCGACACAGTTTTTCTCATATCAAATGGATGCATACCTCCACGATCGATGGTAACTAATATGGTATCTCCTATACCAATCGGCACTACGGTCTCTTTGTCCTCCTGTGGCCTCTCTAACAGGCTTCCCATCCATGCAATATCCCGGTAGTCTGCAAAAACCATACCATCTTGCCCCAAGACCCACCCCAGGCAAGCATATGACATACCGAATGCTATCAGGATACCGATCCGTTTTTTCAATTTTTAGTTTCACTTATTAATAATATCAATATTATGATTTACTTTCTATAGAATATAGCATATCTATTTACGGAAGGCAAATTATCGGAAGGATATTCGTTCGGGCTTCTTACTCCGACCTTCTCTTTGGTACCAGAGAGCCCATGAAGTCACTCAGGTCTGAATGCAATACCTCTTTGATGTCCTTGTCGATCCGGGTATTGTTCAGTATTGCCCCGACGGTCGTCAATTCTTTGGTGAATTTGCTCTTTGCCAGTTTTATGGCCTTGAGCGGCGTCGAGCCGTCCTTGATCACCATGAGCAATCCGTCCGTTTTGGTCTCCCAGGCTATCAGGTCCGGATGCTTTAAAATTGACGGCACATCGACAATTATTTTGCGGAATTTTGCCTGGAGTTCCGGGAAAAGCGTCGACAGATTGTCCTCGTTCAGGATCACCGACGGGTTATCGGTATGAGTCCCTGACGGCATGATCGACAGGTGTTCTATGGAAGTCGTTTTTATGGCATCTTGTATAGAGGTCTTCCCGGAAAGCACGTCGCTGAGTCCGGGTTCCTTCTGGACATCGAATATCTCTCCCAGACGGCCCTTTTTCATGTCGGCGTCAATAAGCAAGGTCGGCTGCCCCTCTATGGCGAATGCCGTGGCCAAATTGCTGGCTACGAACGTTTTGCCTTCCCTGTTCACCGAACTGGTCACAAGGATCGTCTTAAGTGGTTTTCCGTCAGGCGCCGAAAAAACCATGGCTACCCTCGTGTATCTGAATGCCTCGCCGACGGTCGACTCCGGTTCAGTGCCAAAAACAAGGCATTTTTCTTTTTCTTTCGCCTTCCCGTCTATCTTGGGTATATATCCTAAAAATGTCAGCCCGGCCGCCTTCTCGATATCCACTGAAGACCTGAGAGTCGGATCGATGACTTCGATATAAAATCCCACGACCGTGCCCAGTACAAGGCTCATCACCAGCATAAAGATCCTTATCTTCAGGGGCATGGCCGTCGGCGCCTTCGGTACCCTTGCCGGGTCGACCACTTTGATATCCGCCGAGGTCAGCCTGTCGGTAACTTCCAGTTCCTTCTGGCGCTTGAATATATCGTTCACGACGTTCCCGTAATTCCTGACGTCCCTGGAAAGGTTATTGTACTCCCTGGCCTTATCCCGCATAGGGGCAAGTTCTTTGGTAGCGGCGGCGAGTCTCTCGTCCACGAGCCCCGCCTGATAGTTGAGGGCGCCTATTCTGGGGTCTTTCGCCTCTGCCGTCTTGGAAAGCTCCTTGATCTCTTTGTGCAGCTGGTCCTTCTGCTTCGCCAGCTGCTCGAGAAGGTCCTGCTTATCGACCACTGTCCTGTTATTTTTCTTGAAATCGTCGAGTTTCTGCTGGGCTAATTGCAGCTTCCTTGAAGCGTCCGCGAACTGCTTTTCCAGGCGTGAAATACCTTTCTTGCCGGCCTCCGCCCTCTTGCCCACATCCAGTTTGATGAATTCCACCACCCAGGCGCTTGCTATATCCTGGACCTGCCTGGGGTCATCGCCCCGGGCAGTTATCGTCCACATGCGGGAATTAGCTACGGGTCTGATCCTTACGGTGGCCAGAAGCCTTTTCACGGGTTTTGGCTTGTCTTTGTATTCAGGGGTTTCGGCAAGGTCCAGTTTTTTGAAGACCCCCTCGGCGACGTGATATGAATGCAGGAGTTTTTGCTGCGCCGGGAGGCGTTTTTCGAGAAGTACCGTCGTCGATGCCTCGTAAATCTTGGGAGAGAACAGATCATGTGAGACCAGGAAAACAACGCATACGATAAGACAGACCGCTATTACCCAGCTCCGTCTTCTGATTATTTTGAAGATCTCTTTTACTTTAAGTTCCGAGACAGGCAAAGATATCATAATTTACCCCCAAAAATACTTTCGCTAAGATATCATAAGATATCATAAATATTTACAGAAGGCAAATCACAAGTAAGGACATTTGAGGCCTTTTCTGCCGAACTCGCAGTCCTTGGTGCAGGGTTCCATCCTTATAAGGACCTCGCAATTGGGCACGCCCGCCTGTATATCTTTCTCAAGCTGGCTCACTATATCGTGTCCTCTCTTAAAGGATATATCTTCCGGAACTATGATCTTGAACTCAACGAACTTGCTCCTTCCGGAAGTACGGGTCTTGAGGTCTTTGAATTCGCAGAATTTGTCTATGTGACGGCTTATCTGCTTCAGTATCTCCATCTGGCTGTCCTCTTCTACCGAGGCGTCCAGCAGCTTGAAGAAAGAAGACTTGGCAAGCTCGAAGGAAGGTACTATCACTATAATGCTTACCAGAAGAGCCGTTACAGGGTCGACGTAAAGCGCCAGCTTATCCAGTCCCCTAATTTCCAGCAGCATCGAAATTATAAAGGAGACGGCTATCATGCCGGAGATAAAACCTTCCATCTTCCAGTGGAGCCCCTCGGCGTGGATGGCCGGCGAAGAGCTTTTCCTGGCCATCTTGAAAATGTAATAAGCGCCCACGAAGTTTATCGTGGAGTTAACCATGCACGAGAAGAGCCCGATCCAGGGCCGCTCTATTCCCGTGGGACGGAAGATGTTCATCACGGCCTGCGACGACATGGCAAGGGCTATACCTATGAGGACTACTCCCTCGAGCGTTTCACAGACGTGCTCGACCTTACCGTAACCGTAATTATGTACAAGATCGGCCTCCTTTGTCGCCAGCTTGATGGAATAAAAAAGTATTATGGAGACCGCCAGGCCAACTAATGATATCCCCAGGTCTACCGCTATCGCAAGAGAATTTACCAGGATAAGAGCGGTCGTTTTTATGCTGACAAGCGCGATGTTGCCGTAAAGGCTTACTAGCGTGGCGCGTTTCATGTAGGCTTCATCGTTAAAAGGCATCTTTATTCCCCGCCGCTCCCGAATAAGGGTAATACACCTACCATCTCCAGCACCTCTTTCGCCTTAGCCGACATGTCCCCTATGACGATCCTCTTGCCGCATTTGACGGCCTTTTTATGCGCGAGGATAAGCACGCGGATACCGATACTGGATATATAATGCACCCTGCTCATGTCGAACAACACCGTATGTATATCCCATTTCAGTATCTCTTCTATTCTTTTCTCGACCGCCGGGCTGCTGTTCTCGTCAAAATTGCCGTCAAGCGCAAGCCGCAGTTCTTTTCCGGATAAATGCTCGTTTATCACCATTTTTTCCTCCGTTTATTCACGACTTCTCCGCCTTCGATGCGGATGATCTTAGCGTTCACTATCGCGTCTGACACTTTCCTGCGGGCGTCCCGCACCACGCGGCTGAAGGACTGTTGTGATATACCCATCAATTCGGCCGCTTCTTTCTGCCGCATCCCGAGAAGGTCCGAAAGCCGTATGGCCTCATATTCCTCCAGGGCCACGACCGTCTCGTCGGGCCTGCCCGGCCGGCCCCGCGGGCTGAAATGGCCTATTCTGGGCGGGCCTTGAATGATCTTCTTTTTTCGCGGTCTTCCTTTATTAGCCATTAGAAGTATATGCTCAGATCAAATCAGGGGTTCTTTTGAGTATATGCTCATTATAAATACGGTGATTTATGAGTATACACCATTTTATCTTCTCGCAGGAAAAAGTCAAGAAATTAATCCTCCCCTACCCTGTTCCTTAAGAAAGGAGGCGATCAGCTGCCAAGGCGGGCCCGGAAACTTTTCCAGGGGAACCTGGTCCCGGGGCATTCCGTCTTGGCCCCGGGCACCTGGCCGTGCCCCATTATGTTGCGGTTGGGAATGTCGTAATAGTCACGCATTGTGCGGACCAGATAGACCAGCGAATTCATCTGTTTCTGTGACACGGAAACCCCCCTTTTGGAAAAATTGCCGACCAGGCACACACCTATGCCCTTTTCGTTCATCCCGTCGGCCTTGCAGTGGGCCCCGTCCATCTGGTTGATCCATCTGTGGGTCGTCTCGATCTGGCCGTCGGCCTTGCCGCACGTACCGTTGTCTATGATGAAATGGTAGCCGACGCCCTGCCACCCTTTCTTCAGGTGGACCTTATTGAACTCCTGGGCGCTCCCGTAATCCGTCGCGCTGTGGTGTATTATGATATATTTCCATTTTCTTGACGGGTACAACGTGATGACATGCTTCATCGGGGCCGCCCCCGGGATATACAACCTCGTGCCTATATCGATATCGCGGACGTCCCGTATGTGGTTGACCCTCTTTATGGTGCGAACATCGACGTCGTACATTTTCGCGATCCGCCAAAGGGTCTCACCCGGGGCAACAGAATGATACAGCCCGCTTCTCATATGCGCGGGCACCGAAGAAACATCATATGTTGAACCCGTATCGGTCGTGGGGGCGTGGGTCGACGCGCAGGAACTCAGGAAAGCCGCTAATACGGCATAAAATGTTACTGCGATTACTCTGTATTTAAAGCTCATTCACCTCTCCGGTAAAAATCAGGGATTAATTTTGTCTTAATTATATAGGGTAATCGCGGAAAAAACAAATTTTTTTATCTGATAACGCGGATCCTTACCTTGACCAGTCCCCTGTCAAGGTCTTCGATCCTGTCGAAAGCGGCTCTTGTAAGGTCGACAATGCGTCCTTTTTCGAAATGTTTCCTGGCCGGTCCCCTATCGTTGACCCTGACCAGGACGCTTCGGCTGTTGCGGATATTCGTGACCTCAAGTATAGTATCGAACGGCAAACCCCAGATGGCGCAGGTCATCTTATCGTGGTCGAATGTCTCCATGTTCGCCGTGGTATCCTTGATGCCCGGCGAAAATTCAGCATACCACGAAGCGTCACCCACAAAATATACGAATGAAGCCTCGGAGCTGATCTCCGCTGAGATAAAGACAAGGAATACGATAAATATGAGAACTGCAAAAAACCTGGACATGACACCACCTTGCTTTGAGTTCTCTTAAAGAATATAGTAAAGGTTTAAAAAAGGCAACTTTTGAGGAAAAAATTTTATCTCTTCTCTACGAGCTTCGCGACGATGAGGCCGATCTCATAAAGAAGTATCATCGGCAAGGCAAAAAGAAGCATGTTAAGAATATCCTGCGTTGGAGTGATAACGGCGGCAAAGATCATTATTACCAACACCGCGTACAACCTCTTCCCCCTCAGGGTCTCGGTCTTGATGATCCCGGCGTCGGCGAGAAGGCCCATGGCTATCGGTATCTCAAAAATGATTCCCCCGACAAGAAAAAGCGCTCCGAAGAACGATATGTATTTTCCCAGGGTAATATTGGGAACGGCGATATGGCTTCCGAAATTTATCAGGAATTTCAGAGCGGCCGGTATGGCTATAAAATAAGAAAAAGCGATCCCCGCGAAGAAGAGGCCCAGCGCGGAAAAAAGCCAGACAACGATGCGCCCCTTCACTCTCTCAGGCACGGCCGGCGACAAGAACGCCCAGGTCTGGTAAAGGATAACGGGAAAGGCCACGACAAAGCCCGAAAGTATAGCGACTTTGATGTAAGCGACGAACGCTTCGGTAGGACTTATAAATATCAGCTCACCGGCCAGGCCGCTTATCGGCCTCCTGACCAGCGTCATCAAAAGGTCTCCCCGGAAAAACGCTATGATGCCGGCTACGGCAAGCACAAGCAGGCATACGAGTATCCTCCGGCGTAATTCCTCGAGGTGGCTGATGACATCGAGTCTCTTGGACTCTTCCGGGTAAAAAGAGCTCATCCGGTCTTCTTATCTTTATCTTCTTTCTTCTCTTCGGTGAATTCCTGGGTGCCCTTTTTGAACTCACTAAGGGCTTTCCCAAGCGCCCTCCCGATCTCGGGCAGTTTCGCGGCCCCGAAGATCAAGAGCGCTATGACAAGTATAAGAAGTATTTCAGGCAATCCCAGTCCGAACATGCCTCTTGGTCCTTTCCCTTTAAGGTTTATTGCTGGCCGGATGTATCCAATATAGCTGAAATTTCCCTGACCCGCTCCATGAGATCCTTGTATATCTCCACCGTCCCTATTGTCACCCAGACGGTAGACGCTATCACTATAACGCTAACGAACACTTTCAGGTATATATTGGTCCGCGGCCTGAACCATAAAGGGATAAGCCCGAGCGGACCGAAACAGAATATCGCTACCACTATCACCCAGGGCCTGTAATACCATTCCTCTTTCGGAGTCTCCGCTTCAGGAGCGTGAAACGTGTCCTCCGGGTTCAAGATTTCCCCTTTTTCTTGGTTTTCCTTCTGCGCCTCGGTTTCTCGGGGAGCTCCTGGAACGAGGGATTCGTAGGCGGTATATAGGGTATGCCGTCCTCTACCGCCCGGAACGCGTCCTCTGTCCCTGTGTCCTCTTCATCCTCGTCGTAAACGTCTTTTTCCTCTTCCTCTTCATCTTCTTCGAGGATCTCATCGTCGTCTACGCCCTGGATGACCATGATCTCGTCGATAATGTCTTCGACGCCGACGATGTCCGTGATGATCTGTTTGATCATCTCGTGCTGTGTGCCGGAATCGACCTTTCCCTTCAGGATCACACGCGGGCCGTCCTGGACCTCTACCTCTATGGTCTCCGGATCCACCCCGTCTTCGCGAAGATGCTCCAGGATGAGTTCTTTCAATTCCTCGTTCGATAATCCTTCAATGTTTTCCATGACATTCAAAAGTATACCACAACAACTTAAAAATGCCAGTAGAGGGCTACTCTCCTATCACCTTGACGAGAACTCTTTTCTTTCGCCTGCCGTCGAACTCGCCGTAGAAGATCTGCTCCCAGGGGCCGAAGTCCAGTTTTCCTTTCGTGATGGCGACGACGACTTCCCTTCCCATTACCTGCCTCTTCATGTGGGCGTCGGCGTTGTCCTCATAACCGTTGTGACGGTATTGCTCGACCGGTTCGTGCGGGGCCAGCTTTTCCAGCCACTCGTCATAATCCTGGATAAGCCCCGATTCGTCGTCGTTGATGTAAACGCTGGCCGTGATATGCATGGCGTTCACCAGGACGAGCCCTTCCTTTACGCCGCTTTTTTTGACCGCATCCAGAACCTGCGGCGTTATGTTGATGTAATCCCTCCTGTGGGGCGTTTTGAACCATAATTCTTCGCGGTATGACTTCATGTCCCTTCCTCCTTCAGAACGGTCGGCCGGTCAGCTGGTCTCGCTTATGATCCAGTCGGCATACTCCTGGCTGGCGCATTTCACCGGATAAGCGACAATGCAGGGGGAAGTATAGCTGTGCAGACCCCTTATCGCTTTGTCCAGTTCCGGAAAAAGCGCTTCCCTCGTTTTGAACATCATCACTACTTCTTCGTCTTTATGCAGCTTTCCCTCCCACCAGAAGAAAGACGCAACACCGTCAAAAACATTACAGCAGGCGGCGAGCCGGCGCCTTACCATCTCTTCCCCTATATCCATCGCCTCTTTCTTGCATGAAGCGGTCACGTAGACACTGCAGATACTTTCCATTATCCCCCTCCGGTCTTTTTCCTCTGTCCCAGAACGTACAACGTTACCGCGGCGGCCGCGGCGACATTAAGCGACTCCACATTATCCGAAATGCTTATATGGAAACCGGCGTCCGCCCGGTCCATGATATCACCGGACACACCTTTTCCCTCGCTCCCGAAAGCCACTATCAGGCGGTCCGGCAGGTCTTTCATCTTTGCCAGCTCCGCGCTCTCATCTCCCGGCACACTGCTGACAAGCAGACGATATCCTTTATTCTTAAGCCGGTCCAGGTCTTCCATGACACATGTCACAACAGGTATATCAAGTATAATTCCGCTCGATGCCCTGACGACCTTGGGGTTGTAAACGTCCGCGCTCTCGCCTGAAAGCATCAAAAGGTCCGCACCGAAAGCGCAGGATGTGCGTATCATGGCTCCGAGATTGCCGGGGTCCTGTATCCCGTCGCAAAGAACGATCAGCTGCTTATCTTTTTGTCCGACCTCGGCCGCGGAAAAAACGGGCTTTCTGGCCACGGCCAATATCCCCTGTGAGTGCCGCAGGGAAGATATCTTTTCAAATTCAGAACTCCCGACGCCGTAAAAAGGGACCGCTCTTTTCTCAAGTTCCACCAGGAAAGACCTGTTATTTTCATCATCCGCGAAATCAGCGGATATGAGCACGAACTCGGGGATATGCCCTTTGTCCAGCATATCGCCGATTATCTTAAAACCTTCGCCCACGAAGAGGCCGCTTTCATCACGGGATCTCTTTTCGCGAAGGAGCTCCCGGACCTGCTTCAATTGTGCTTTGGTCGCTTTATTCATGTATTTCCATTTTCACTTCGGGAGTGTAACTTGTTTGCACTCCCGAAGCGTAATATGCTTTTATCGTTCGAACTTCCCCAGTCTCTCCCACCACTCGCTGCTGTCCCAGGTTTTAGCCTCTTCCCACAACCTGCGCGCGCTTTCGGTCTTCAGGTGGTCGGGAGCTTTGACCAGGAACTTTTCAGCCTTGCTGAACCCCGCGTCCTGGTATTCTTTCGCCTGTATCAGGCACTCCAGAATATCGGCGTCGCGGGCTATCAGGCTTTCGGGCGTCTTTTGCGCATCCAGCTCATCCCGGAGCGCCCGCAGTTCGCCGCCGACATCGTCACCCAGATCCTTTACCTGCCCCTCAAAAGCCGCCTTGTCGGCTTCCTTGACGTTCAGGTAAGTGCTGGCCACTTTATGCGAATCCCCTGTCCTGGCTTCGTGGATGTCGTTGAAAAGCGTCATGAGAAGCACTTTATACGCATCGGCTTTTTCCATTTTCGCGAGAGTGTAACCTATGACCGCGCACCTGAAACTGTGTTCGGCCACGCTCTCTTCCTCCTGTTTCGGTATGCCGACCATCCACCACCCGCTTCTCCTGACGCGCTTCAGCACTCCGGCTTCGGCAAAAAAATCCAGCATATCCCTGTCACTCATGGAACCTCCAAGATAAGTAACCAGTTGCCAGTAACCAAATTTTCATAACCAACATCCTTTATCCTCTGGTTACTGGTTACTATTCCCACCTTCCTCTCATTCTCAAATTCACCGGCGTCGGCTTATTTCATAACAGAACAAAGCCGCCGCGACACCGGCATTGAAAGATAACGGCGCGCCGCGCATGGGTATGGACAGCCTGGCGTCCAGCTGTTTCATGACACCGGGCCGTATGCCTTTTCCTTCCGACCCCACGACTGCCGCCATCGGGAATACCAGATCCGTACTGCTGATATCCCGGCTTTCTTCCGCTACGGCACCCGCTATCCATATCCCTTTGTCCTTCATCTTTTTAATAGAAGTGGCGATATTTGCGACCATGGCTATCTTGACGTGGTTCTCACCCCCGCTTGCTACGCGCAGAACCGTCTCATTCACGCGGGCGGAATCGTATTCCGGAAGGACTATTGAAAATCCCCCGAGACAGGCAAGGTTGCGGATGATAGAACCCAGGTTCTGTGGGTCCGTGATGCCGTCCAGAAATACGGGGATAGCCCTGTTATCGATACAATCTGTAACTATTTCGGAGAACGGCGCATAGGAATACTCTTCGACCTCGGCCAGCACGCCTTGCGTATGAACGTCCCCGGCCTTGCTCGACATCTCCTTTTTATCGATCGATTCGAATTTAAGCCCCGTCTTTTTCGCCTCTTTGACTATCTCGGAAAGATCGGTGCGTTTTTGCAGATAAAGCTTGCGTATGGATCCGGGATCTTTTCTGATCCTTTCAAGTACGGGGTTTTTGCCGTAAAGTTTCATCTTTTATTTGAATTACTTTCTGCCGAACATACCTGTCAACCGGTTCGAAGCGAGTATATGGCCCTGCATCGTGCGTACGACCTCGCCCTTGGTGGCTCCCGGTTTAAGGTCCAATACCGTATCCAGCGCGTACAGTGAAAAGATATACCTGTGTGCCGGTCCGGGAGGCGGACAAGGCCCGCCATAACCTACCCACCTGAAACTGTTCATGCCCTGTTTCATGCCGTCGGCGAAGACGTGTTTCTTGGGTATATCTTCCTCCAGCTTTGTCACGTTCCCCGGGATATCGAACACGACCCAGTGGATCCAGTTCCCCATGGGGGCATCGGGGTCGTCCAGAAAAAGGACAAAGCTCTTGGTCCCTTCCGGCACATCGCTCCACATCAGCTCGGGAGAGATATTCTCCCCCTGGCCGGTATAGCGCACGGGAATGGTTTCCCCGGCATTGAATGCCGGGCTCTCGAGCTCCAGCCCGAAGGCCAGGACCGGGACCGACAGGAAAAAAACCAGAAGGACTATGATCTTACAGTATCTTGCGCATCTCATATCCCCCTCCTTAAAATGACTTATGCCGCGGCCGCGATCAGAACACCGATAAAAACAGTAAATATCCCGGCCATCTTGATGTGGTTAACGGGCTTTTTATCCCAGTATTCGATCAGCTTCATCACGGTCTCTTTCTTCAACACGAACGTCACTACTCCGCCGATGAACATCAGCGCCCCCAGAACACGGATAACACCGGGAATGCTGCAGGCGCCGCCGGCCAGTACCAGTATCAGGCCCAGGCCGGCCTTGATGACCCCGGCAACGTAATAGTTATTGCCTTCTTTCACGAACCCGAGCGCCTTTTTCAGGACCTCGGGCCTCAACACCAGGACTATGCCATAGATGACCAACGCTATCGCGATCAGCTTCACTATCAAGACCATATTTCTCTCCTCCTTTTACTGTTCATCCTGCAAAAGTCCTCTTATGACGTTATACACCCTTTCGGTGTCGCTCTGAGGTTCGGCTTGCTGCCCCTGAACGGCGCCCTCTTCGGGCTGCCTGAAGGCATCTGATACCCTCTGCACGATCATGTTCTGTATGGCCTGTTTCACTCTGGGCCCCGGGAAGAACTCGGGATGCTGTATGCTCCCCTTTATCTTGAAATCGAAGATCACGTCCCCGGAGGACGAACGCAGATAATTGATTATGTCGGTTACCGAACCGCCCCAGAACTGTGAACCCATCCGGCCTTCCTTCTCCGTGAACTTCAGTTGCCTGAGACGCACTTCATTGTTCGACCCGATATTGCCGTGATTGAAATCGAACACGAAAGTGCCGAAAACCCTGCCGCTTCTGATGTCTATCGGGGAATACTCGTCATAATACGGCTTGAACAGCATGATATCGACGTTCTCCACCGTGTACCTGTTCGACATGTCCAACTCGCTCGCCCGCGGATCAAATGAGACCACCCAGTCTATCTTCTGGTAAGGATCGCCGTTCACGAACCCGGACCCCCGGGTATGCACCGACATGACCTGCGTGTAATCGCTCCTGAGCCCCAGCACGATATTCCCTTCGAAGTCCTCGAACGTCAGCTTATACCTTCTGCGGGGAATTATATAATCATCGATGAACACCACCTTGCCGTCCCTCACCTGGATCTCGTTGGTCAGCTTGATGATATCCGATATCTGTACTTTTTCCGTTCTTTTGCGTATCTTTTCCTTGATGCGCTCGACGACGCCTTCTTTTTTCTCCGCGGTCTCGGCGGATTCAGCGGCCTTTCTGGCCGCCTGCGCCTGGTTTTCTGCGGCCATCACGTCGCCCATCAGGTTCACATTTATGATACCGTCCCTTCTCCGTTCGATATTGATGACGGGCTCGATCGCGGTTATCTGGGTCACCTCGATGCCGTCCAGTATGTTCTCTCCCTGCATCTTATACCGGCACTCGATAGTCCCGATCTTCGCCAGGTATTTGTTATGAAAGCCTTCGGGGTTCTTTATGCCGAAATCCTCGACATTCAGTGTCTGGTTTTTAGGATCGAACACAAGCCTGCCGAGGGTCACATACGGCGGGAGATTCTCTTTTATGACTGACTCCGCCGAATACACGAAAAACTGGAGTATCTCATCCTTAAAAAGAAAAACGAAACCCGTCGCGATAATGACAAAAACCAAAATGACTATTAAAATTCTCACTTTATCTCCATTCTTCTTTGATCCTAACAATCCCAACCTGAGTCTTGAGACCTGGAACCTGAGACCTGACTACTTCCACACTCCTTCTATTACGGCGCCGCACTTCAGACATTTCCCCTCGTTGCTGAAATCCCGTGATATGGTAGCGCCAAATCCCGTTCTATCCATCATTACCTTTCCGCAGCCCGGACATACGGTCTCTCCTCCCCCGACCACGTTCCCCAGATATACGTATTTCAGGCCAGCCTCTTTGCCTATCCGCACCGCGTTCTCCATGGTCTCTATCGGGGTCGGGTATGAATCGGTGTATTTATAGTCCGGGTGGAACCTGCTGATATGCCACGGTATCTCTTTTCCCGTCTCGGCCAGAAAGTCGGCGATCCCGCGCAGCTCGTCTTCCGAATCGTTCTCCCCGGGAACAACCAGCGTGGTCACCTCCACCCACATCCCGGCTTCTTTCAGGTTGCGGATGGAATCCAGGACCGGCTGGAGGCACGCCTTGCAGATCTTCCGGTAAAAATCGTCACTGAAGGCCTTAAGGTCTACGTTAGCGGCGTCCAGATAAGGCTTTATGGTCTCTATCGCCTCCTTTGTCATATAGCCGTTCGTGACAAAGTTGTTCCTGATGCCTTTTCCATGCGCCAGCTTCGCGGTGTCATAAGCATACTCGAAAAATATGGTCGGCTCGGTATAGGTGTACGAAATGCTGCGGCACTCGTGCTTCAGAGCTTCCCTGACCACCTCTTCGGGTTTAAGCTCATATCCTTCTATGTCCCCGTTCCTGGCGGAAAGTTGGGAAATATTCCAGTTCTGGCAGAACGGGCACCGGAAATTACAGCCGATAGTCGCTATTGAATACGCGTAGGAACCGGGCAGGAAATGGTACAGGGGTTTTTTCTCGATCGGGTCCACGTGGCTCGCTATGACATTGGCATAGGCGTAGGTATAAAGCTCCCCTCCCTCGTTCTTCCTCATGCCGCAGAAGCCGTATTTACCGTCGTCTATCTTGCAATCGTGGGCGCAGAGATAACAACGCACCCTGTTATCTTCCAGCTTCTCCCACAGCATGGCCTTCTTACGCATCGATGTGCTCTTTCCGGCGGACCTTATTTTTCGGGAAGGGATCCCTGTTCGGACCCGTCCAGCTGCCCGACCTCGAATTTGAGCGCGGAGTCAAGGTTCTTCTTGAACCTCTGCACCTGGCCCTTTCCCGTGTTATACGACTTGGCGGCCTTGTCCAGCGCCTTCCCTATATCTTCGAAATTGGTGAAGAAAAACTCGAAATCCCTTTCGACCTTGGTAAGTATACCCTGAAGTTTACGGGCTTCTTTGGCGATCTCTATGTTCCTCACTCCCAGTATTATCACGTTCAGGAACGCATAGAACGTGTTGGGGCTGACCGGGATGACCTTCCGTTCCGTAGCATACTCATATATCTGGCAGGGGTCCCCTATATAATTCTTCTCCGCTATCGTCTCATAATAGATGGCTTCAGAAGGTATAAACAAAAGCGCGAACTCGGTAGTGCCCTTATCGGGCTTGAGATATTTATCCCTTATGGAATTGATCTGTATCTTCAGGGCCCTTTCATAATTCGACCAGTGCTTTTTCTTGTCGGCCGGATCAGAAGCATCCAGATATTTCTGATAATCGTCGCGGGGGAACTTCGCGTCTATGGGTATCACGACATCCTTGTATTTTACGACGGCGTCGACCTTCTCCTCGCCCTCGATAGCGTACTGTCTTTCCCATATACCCCTGGGCAGGATGCGCTCCAGCATCTCTTCCAGGACGGTCTCCCCGTAGTTGCCCCGGAGCTTCGGCGCCTGGAGCAGGTATTCGAGAGACTGCCCGAGCTGCTGGGCCTTCTCCTGCTGCATGACCAGGTTGCTCACCGTGTCGCTCATGTTCTTTATATGCTCCAGGGTCTTAAAGCCGGTATCCGAAAGGACGTCCTTCGACCTTTCAACTTCCTGGCGGGTGTTGTCCATGGTGTCGCGTATATGCTTCGAAAAGTCGATGAACTTTTCGTTCAACACGTTCTCAAGGGTCTCTTTTCTGCTTGAAGAGCTGTGTACCTTCCATATAAGAAAGGCCACCAGCACCACAAGAACTACCAGTGCCGCAAGAACCGCTGTTTCCATGACTCATCTCTCCTTTAACACCCGATGTTGCAAGCTTGCAACATCGGGTGTTTAATACTGATTAACCGTGAATAGGTTTGCCGAAGACCGCTTTGCACGCGTCGACGGCCGCTTCGGAAAAAGTCGGGTGGGCGTGCACGGCCTTTCCGATATCTTCCACCTTCAGGCCCGCTTTTTTCGCGACCACGAACTCGTGGATAAGCTCGTAAGCCTCGCGCCCTATAATGTGAGCGCCGAGCAGCTTATGTGAATCCGTGTCGACGATGACCTTTATGAACCCTTCCGTCCGTGAACTGACGACCGCCTTGCCGTTGGCCTTAAAAAAGCTTTTTCCCGTCTTATAGTTGATGTTCCCCTCTTTGGCCTTTTCTTCGGTCAAACCTACGCTCGCTATGCCGACTTCGGTATAGACCGCGTTCGGCACGCATTCATAATCTACCGGCTCGGGATCGCTTCCCGCGGCCGCTTCAGCGGCGACCTCGCCTTCGGCGTATCCCACGTGCGCCAGCATGGGTGTTCGCACGACATCCCCCGCCGCGTAGATGTTCCCCGCGGATGTCCGCATCCTGGGGTCGACCTGTATGAATCCCTCGTCGTCGGTCTTGACCCCCGCCTTATCAAGCCCCAGGTCCGATGTGGCGGGCATCCTCCCGACGGATACCAGGATAGCGTCATATTCATCGACCGGCATGTCTTTCGCGCTGCTCGATACGCGCACTTTTATCCCGCGCTGCTTGAATATGGACTGAAGGCGGCGGGACACTTCCTTGTCTTCCGAGGGAAGCAGCGAATCCAAGGCCTCGATGACCGTGACCTCAGACCCCATGATATTGAAGAAAGAAGCGAACTCCGTCCCTATCGCGCCGCCGCCTACAACCAGAAGTTTTCCCGGGACTTTTTCCAGACGTATGGCATGGGAACTGGTCATCACCCGTTTCCCGTCCACTTCCAGGTCCGGCAAAGAACAAGGCACCGACCCCGTAGAAACAAGGAACTTATCCGCTTCTATCTTGAAATCTTCTTTCCCGTTCGACACCAGGACGGTGGTCCCGTTCAAGAACCGCGCCATGCCCTTGATAAGATCTATATCGTTCTTCTTGAGGATAAAAGAAAGCCCCTTGCTCAACTGCTCGGCAGCCTCCCTGCTCTTTTCAACTATCTTCGCCATGTTAAGAGGTCCGCATTCGACGTCCAGGCCGCAAAGTTTGGAGCCCCTCTTCACGGTATCATAAACCTCGGCGCTGTGATACAGAGATTTGGCGGGTATACATCCCTCATTGAGACACACGCCCCCGAACATGCCAAGGTCTTTTTCGACGATCGCCGTCCTGAGCCCGAGCTGCGCCGCCCTTATTGCTGACACGTGCCCCGCGGGACCCGAGCCTATCACCAGATAATCGTAACGTTTTTCCATCTATCTTTCCACTTTTTTGAGTTCTTCTTCTTTCTCTTCGGTAAGATCAGCTGTAAGAAATTCCTCGTTCTCCGGAAGCTCCATGAAAAAATCGGAAGTATGATCTATTCCTATCTTCCCGGTCTCTGTCCTGCAATCAAGCAGGTGCCCTCCCGCCGTTCTCTCTTTGTTGATGAAATGCAGGTGATAACCCGGGACGTTCACCCCCTTCACATAGGCGGGGCACCAGAAGCCCACCACTGTGCCTTCGATATCCTGGAACTCGAATATGGCCTGTTCTTTCACCACGTCCACAAGCGGCGGGAACGGCTCTTCCTGCCGGGGAACGCTCCGTGCCTTGATATACTTGAAAGTGCCGTCTATCCTGATCGCGTAAAAGATATTCTTCGACGGCAGCTGTTTGTCCAGATACGCCTCCAGCTGTTTAAGATCGAGCTCCCCATTAAGCACTATCGTATTATCCGGTTCGAAGAACGTCACGACGGCGAACGGGGTCTCCATCTTCCCGTCCACGGGATAGACCTTTCCGTCCATTTTTACCTGGTAGAACTCGCCGTCCAACGCGATCATCTCGCCGTCCAGGTAGTCAAAAGTGCCTATGCCGAAGTTGCCGTGCTTTTTCAGTTCGCCGAAGGTCACATCACCGTCATAAAGACCGTCTAAAAGGGCGTCTATCGTAGAGGCCTGGTAAAGGGTATCCTTATCCTGCGGCCTGGGCACGAAACCGCTTAAGAAAAGGATAAGGGCCAGTATCAATAACAGGTATTGGGCTCTTCCACGTTTCATCTTTACCTCTTCCCTTTCCGCCTGACCTTGGCTCTTCCGGCCTTCGCTCTTCGCTTCACGCGGGGTTTCTTCTCGCCTTGCGCTTTCTCTCTCGCCATAAGAAAGAGGATATCGGACGCGCAATTGAGGTAGGACAGGATATTATCGTTCTTCACCTTATGCTTCCTGAAAAGGCCCACCACGTTCCTCTCCGCTCTCCTCGTAACGGTCCTGGCGATGTCCAAAAGCGAGGAGACCTCCCCATAGCCGGGGAGGTCAAAACAGGTCTCGATCTTCACCTTGCCTTCGAGCTCATAGACGACGCTCTCGGCCCAATCAACGTCCTCTTTCCTCAGAAGAAGACCGAGCCTGCTTTTCCTTTCGGTGCCTACTGATATCTCAGTGGATATAGCGGATATGGCCCTCTGTATCCTCTCAATAACGGTGACATCCTTCCGGGACCTCATCTTGCTCTTGATAAGGCCCAGATAACAACTCACCTCGTCCAGGTCACCGATGGCGCCTATATACGGGCTGTCCTTGCTCACGTGTTTATGGAATAAAAGGTCGGTAAAACCGTTGTCCCCTTTTCCGGATCGTACACCCATTATTTACCTCCAAAATTATTAGACAATTTACGTGCTTATTTTACAGTAAAACATGGAATTTGTACACCCTTTGACACATCGGGTGTGTACACACCCGATGTGTAAATACGGTTACGCGGCTTTCAGGAATTTGTGGATGCATCTGTAGAAATGCTGGAGTTCGTCCAACGCGAAAGGTTCGACGGGTTTAAGCACCAGGTCTACTACATTGGCATCTACACATCTTGATATGATCTCGTCTTCATCTATCGCTTCGGCATTAATGGACCTGTACAAAGACTTGAGCTTCTCCTGACCGTAACCTTCTACGTCTCTATAATACAGCACCTTCGCGATAGTGAACAACGCTATCTCAAGGAAAGGATAATAGTCCATCATGTCCAGCTCGGAATCATCAATAGCCGTTATTATTGCTTCATGCCAGAACGGCAGGCAGTTAATAAGATTAGAGGATCTTGTTATCATGATAACGTTGGATTTCTTGACCTTTACCATGCCTTTGTCTTTGGCTTTTTTGCCTTTCCCGGTATATTCAATAACTTCTTTGGCCAGATCCTCGCCCCTTTTCCTTATTATAATTATTTTCTGCAGGATGGTTTTTAACTCCTCGTCGTTCGTTGTCTCGCATATATCTTTTATCAGCTTCCGGACAAGCACCGATGTCCCTTCCCTGCCGCAGTCTTCATCCAGCGCGAGTAGGTAATATTCGCCGTTGTCATGGTTAAGGCCAAGATTGAACAAAGCCCGCTTGAATTCTCTCGCGACTTCTCCAACCTTATTTTCAAACTCATCAATAAGTTCAATTCTTTTTCTTCCCTCCTCAGTCACATAAAACCTCTTCCCTCTTCTGTACTCATAATCCCCTTCCTGCAGATATCCCCTTGCCTCGTTTTCGTACAGGTCTCTGTATACCGTACTCCTCGACATACCTGACGGGTCTTTATCCATATATTCCGTGACCGTATACCCTTCATCCCCCTGCAATTCCTTTCCAACCGTCATAAGGTGGTCCGCCGGGTTCCCACCCTCCTTCGGATGGCTTTTGGAGGCATCTTTATCGCTTCTCTGGGAAATACGATCTTCCGGTCCGTATATTTGGATGTCCTTGTTCTCAAAAATGCCGTCTTTGATTATCCTTTCTCGCGCTTTTACGCAATTCGTTTCCTCTCCCAGCAGCAATACCACATGTTTTTTTCCGGGATTTAGATCCTGTTTCAGCCATTCCAGATGCCTTAATAACGTTTCTTCTTCGACCTTTTCGCCCCACAGATCCGCGTCCAACACGCATACCTGTATATCTTCCCCGTGCCTTTTTTGATACTCTTTTCTGTGCCTTTCAGTGATCCTTTTCTCCAGGTCCATCATCCTGTTGTTCCGGGCACTCCGCAAACTGCGTCTTTCACCCCCGAGTTGCTCCCGGAACAGCCATCTGAGCTCCTTGATTATCAACTCGTCATCACACCCGACCAGCTCGACGTTATTCGCCGCACAGGTCGCGGCGTTCCTGGCTATCTCTTCCGCCAGCAAACTTTGGTCCGGGATCCCGTATATTATCCTTTTGAACCCATAAAACTCCGTTAATGCCTTATTGCAATTGTGGCATGATGAAAGATTGGTATACATCGTCGCATTCTCCCAGTCGGAAAACCCCTTGTTCTCCGCGTCCCGGATAGCCTGTATCTCGGCATGCACCGCTTTTACCCCGTACTTGCTCGGTTTATCCAGTTTTTTTCTGAATGACGTTACAACCACGTTCCCCGCGCCATCGACTATTCTGGCTACTACGGGCAATTTCGGATCGAGCTCGCCGCTTTCCACCTTCCTCTTGGCGATCTCGACAAGCTCGGCCATGTGCGCTCTGTCATCGTCTGTTGGAACTGCGGTGATCTGGGACCCGGAAAAGGCGCCCCAGCCGCCCATGGCGAGGTGGGGCTTATCAACACGCGTCGCAACATCGAACCCGTGGTCAAGGAAATATTCCATAGCATGATCGCTCGTCACAAGGAAAGGCATACCGTCCTCATCCCTGCCTATCTTTACCCCGGCATCGGCACCAGTGTATACGACCTCCTCGGAAAAATTCAGCCTGTGTTTATTTCCCGTGCGTTCATCCACGGAAATTTCCGGGTCCGGAGCATCATAGTGCCTCCCCATATTACGCTTCTCAATCCATCGGCATATAAGCTTGCCGTCCGCAGGGATCCATTCGATCTGTTTTTCATAAATGAAATTCTCCTCTCCCTCTTCATCTATGGATATTATTCTGGTAGTCATGATCAACGAATCACTTCTACAGACTATGCTGTCATGAAAAAGCCTGTCTCGCTCCGCTCTCGAATTGAATATGTCTTCCTCGTTCTCTTCAAGATAAAGTGCCGTTCTTATTTCTTCATCTTTCCCTGGCTCCATCAAAACCTCAGGCGCGATACGGAGCGGATCGCGCATTTCCTTTCTCTCATCAACCAACCTTACACTATAACCATGATACTTCCAGTCCACCCTGAGCGGCCTGTGCCTCGAATCGTCCTGTCCGGCTTTTTCAAGTATTGTTTCGACTTTTGGATGATAATAATAGCGATTCCAAAGCCGTGCCAGGCCTTCCGGCTTGAGCACCACTGGAATACCCCTTGCGCAGCGCCGTAACACCCGGCCGCCCTTGTCGTGGTCCCAGGCGTCGGTAAGCGACCTTATGCCAAACTGGTGCGTATCATCCGTCCTGGATGTGTAGGACGGCATGTTCCATATTAAACGATCGAATTTCTTTCCCGGAAAACAAGGCGTGCCATCCTTCGCTATTATGTTATCACCGACAATAGCTTCGACCCCAAACCCGGCTATCTTTGCCGTCACCCGGAGGCTAGCAACTTCGAGCGGATTATATCCGACAGAATATATTTCATTGCCGGTCTTGCGCCATGCAAGCCACGCGTCAACACCTGAACCCGGGCCGCCGACAAGCACTTCATGTCCGGATTGCATTAGTGTAGTCTCATAGAAACCATTGTAATAATCATGATCCGCGCCCTGATGGTCGGAGGCAGCCGGAGAATATACCGTCGGGAACACGGGAATAATGATCTGATCGACCCCCTCCTCGGGCTTGGGGATCCGTCCGGCATCCGTCACATCCGGATCTATCTCCCTTGGGAACCACGAGGTTTCCATATCGCCTTTCACGCTTAAATACACATAAGGTGCTTGATCATGGCCGACCCTGACTATTTTAGGCGCCAGAGCTTTTCCAAAAGTTTTCTCCTTATATTTTTTAATAAGGTGTTTGTCTTTTTTTCTCTCTTCTGTAAACTCTTTCCATTTTTCACGTAACAACGGATCTCCCATGCTTGGCACTTTAAAATAGTAATAGCTGAGATCAAGATATCTCGGCTCTAATCCCATTATTTCCCGAACCAGTTCTTTTGATGGTCCACTTGGTGCAGCCAATTCTTTCGCAACATCCATAGGTAATACAGGAAAAACGGCGATCAGATAACCCTTATCATTGTATATAAGGTCAAATTCCCTGAGATCGAGTTTCGTAGGATCAGCGCATTCGCGCTGAAGTATCGACACACCTCCCTTCGGCGGCTCACTGAGGTCAAGCGGTTCCGCGACCCGTATCCTGCGCCTTATATATCCATCCTCTTTTGATTCCCCGAGGATATCAGCTCCTGGTATATTCTGGAAATCCCGAAGGCCCAAAGCGGTCAAAAGCTCGCCTGCCGGCATTTCATCCAGATCACCCGCAACTCCCTCAGGCAGAAGGACAGCTTTCCGCTTTTCACGTTCTTTGACTATCTCTGATCCGGCTACAGCCCCCAGGCCGCCCATGGCGAGGTGGGGCTTCTCTTCACGCCGCGCAACGTTAAACCCTTTTTCCCTGAAATACGCTATTGCCGGATCGTTCATAACAACTACAGGCTTTCCCGCGATTCTTGCTATTTCCATCCAGGCATCCGGCCCCTGGTACTCGTATTTCAAATACTTTTCGCGAACAGTAGTGGGAACATCATCTAATCCCGTTTCTACGTAAAGCTGGTCAAGCATTACAAGACCTTTAGTCTCGCTACCTTCCTTGTCTTCACGATATACCAGCTTTTTCTCTTCCGGAAACCATTCCACGCTATGTTCATAAAAACTGTATTCAACCCCCGCCGCATTACGCAGCACTATCCGGTTTATCAGCTTCACCGACCTCTCGTCTAAAACAATAACGTCACGGAAGATGCGGTCTTCCTCGACCCTTTCCCGGACGATCTGTTCTTCTCCAAACCTAATACCCAGGCTTTCTCTTATTTTTTCGGGATCTTTCGAAAATACCCGGGCGGCGGCTTTTGCTTCGGCTTCAGTTACTTTCCCGGCAATGGCCTCAACGCCGCCTTCTCCCGCGGCCGCAGGTACTGTTACAATGTAACCGGGACGTTTCCACTCAACGTCGAGCAGCTTTAGCCATGGGTCATCTCCTCCTCCGTTTTCCAGGATGTTTTCCACATCAGGATGGTACTCGCCGACATTCCATATTTTCGAGAGACCTCCCTCATGTCCCGGCTTCAATACTATTGGAAGCCCGCTCGCGAACTGCTTGAGGACCAAGCCGCCAAGATCCCCATCCCACACATCGGCAAAAGACCTTACATCTCTCTCCAGATGCGCAGGTTCATACGCCTTGGCATAAGCCGGCATATTCCATGTCACCCTGTCGAACTTCTTTTCTCCGAACCTGGGCCGGCCGTCCTCGTCAACTATGTTATCGCCTACTTTAGCTTCCACTTCAAAACCGGCTATTTCAGCGGTAGCCTCAAGGTTGGCGATCTCCAGCGGATTATACCCGATGGCGTACATCTTGTTCTTCGACCTGAGCCACGATAACCAGACATCACACCCGGTGCCCGGACCCACGGTCAGGACATCCAGCCCCTCCCGCAGATCCATATCCCTATAAAAAGTGTTGTAATAACCTTTGTCCGCTTCGCCATGCATCCACGTCGCCAGCGAATAAACCGTCGGGAAAACGGGTACAATGATCTGATCTTCGCCTTCCGCCGGATCCGGCAGGACGAGTTTTCCGGGTTCGTCCAGATCTATCTCCACCGGGGACCATCCTTCTTCCATATCGCCCTTCACACTAAGATAACAGTAAGGAGCCTGGCTCTCTCCAACCCGGCTCACTTTTGATGTCGGGAGACCTTTATACTTACCTTTTTTGTAGCTTTCTATCAGTTTTGCGTCTTCCATTCTTCGTTCAGCAAATCTGACCCACTTATCTTTGGCGCCGGGATCCTTGACGTCGGGAACCTCAAAATAGTAATAACTGAGATCGAAATAACTAACCCTCCAAAGTTTCTCTTCCTCGCCTTCCGGAATGATGGGAAAAACCGCTATCAAATGACCGGTCTTCTTGCTGTAAATGAGGTCGAATTCCGTAGTCCAGAACTCCTCCGGATCGGTGAGTTCGCGTTGAAGTATCGAAACTCCTCCCTCCGGTTTGCCGATCTTGAACGGTTTCGTGACTTCGATCCTTCTGACCATATAAGACCCTTCATCCCTTTCAATAACAAGCTTTGCCCCAGGAATATGCTCAAGATCCCTCAGCCCTAACGCGAATAGAAGCTCGCCTGCCGGCATTCTGTCTATTTTGCATTCGATCATCCTCTTAGCCAGCGCCTTTTCTGTTTCGTCGAGCGTAATAACGCCATCTCGATCTGAAAGGTGGCCGACTTCGTGGTCGCGCCAGAACTGTAATAGATCACCGTTTTCGGGTGAGCGTAGTGTCTCATAATGCGAACGCGGGATGAAGAGATTCGCATGTTTTTCGCCGGATGGGTCTCCGCGCCAGGTCCCGGCGTGGGTTACAAGACCTTCGGCGAGGTACTGATATTCTTCGGGCAGGGCTTTTTCGAGCTTATCATCATCGATGACGTAAACTGAAGGCGGCCCGCGTTCCGCCGTGACCCTCCCATAGTTTTCACTGCCGATCAAGTCTTTTGTTTCTTCTTCACTAAGCGGCGCGATCGGGGATTCACCGAAAACAAGACCCGCAAGCGTCGGGTTCAGCGCCTTGTGCTCATTATCCGTAAGTTCACGCGCCTCGCCTGTCGCCGGCTCGACAAAGAGCGCGGGACCGACGTTTTTAACAACATGGGTAATATCGGTGACTTCCCCGTTTTTAAGTGAGTACACTTTCAAGCATTCACCCGAGCATATTCGCTCCCCCATGAAATACCTATCGGGCTCGTCTATGTCGATCTCCTCCCCTATGGAATAACACTTGCTCCATAAAAGAACGACCATCTCATCGGATACTGCAAAAAGTTCGCCGACAGCATAGACAGCTTCTCCCGTTTCCACGAACGGCCTCATTTCTCGCGACGTCATGAGGTACAGATAATCGGGACCGGGGCCGAACCTCTTGACGTTTACCCTGCCGTTATCGTCCACTCTTCTGACGATATAACTTGAACCGTCCGCCCGCGGCCTGATATTTTCGTTGCCTTTCAGGAATTCGGCGATATCGAGCCATCCCGGGGTGCGGCCGCTGGCCTTCGCCCTGTTCATTATCGTCGAAACCCCGTTTTCCATGTAAATGCATTCGACTATTTCATTGTTTTCCGTGATAATACCCATGAAACCGTGATTGGGATCGTCGACAAACCGCAGATTTCTCCCCCTGAATCTCGTGAAAAAGCCCTTCGGCACACGGCTCCTATGAGACACCGTCTCCTCGCCGGTTATAACATAATCTGCCCCGACACAGATGCCAAGCATCCCTCTTGGAATCGGATCAAAAACTTCTTTAAGAAATCCTTCAAATGTCTGGGTAACAGGCCGTCTCAGCGGCGCGAGTTTCAACAAGGGTGAGAGAACGAGGTTCCAGAAGGCATGGGTCAGAACGTTAGCCGCTAAAGACGGAACAAAAACGGAAACTAAGATAATGCCGATAACGGCGGGACTGACCGCGCTCAAGAGTCCAAGCGTGAATAACGCGTACAAGCTGACAGTAGCGCCTGTCGTAGCCGCAACAAGAGTGCCGGCCCATATCAGACCTAAACCTATCTTGCGGTCCCTTATTTCCCTGGGGGATTGGTCTTTTCCGTGTGCCTCAATGAACTCTCCGAATTTCATCTTTAAAACATCCGAAAGCTCATAACCAGCCGCAAACAGCTTTACCTGCCATTCCGAATAGCCGGCAAACCGCTGCCTGGTCTTAAGCATTACGAGGTCAGGTTTTTTATCCCTTATCTCTTCGAGAGCCCTTTTCGCGGCCCTGTGGACTCCGGGATCCTCATCTTCCAATGCCGCGGTTAAACTCGATATTATCGGTTTGTTTTCCGGATCGCTTGCGCCCAATACGTAGGCCACTTCCTTACGCAGCACCGGGTCGCGATCAGACAAAGCTCCGAGCAATGCATTCAATTCCCCGCGTTTTATGAATGTCGCCAGCAGAGTTTTCCTGCCGCCCACACGCCTTTCCCGTATTCCCTCGATCGCCCCAAGCAGGGCTTCGTCGTCAACTTCTTCCAAAGCTTTGGCCGCTTCCCGCTGGACCATCGGATCCTTAGTGCAATCTACATACCAACACAAAGTAGTAACCGCTCTTGGCCCGTCTGATGCCTTCAACCCTTCTATCGCAGCCAGGCGGAAAGAACGACGATTGAACGTTTCACCCTCAACCCTCTGCATGAAATAATCCGCATCAGAACCTCCCCTTTTAACCGCTTTCCTGACAACATCCAAGCGGGTGCGCAGATTGCCCGTTTGATAAAGATAGTACGGCAGATCAGCTAAAGGAATGAATGGCGGAAAATAGCAGATCCAAATAAAGATATTTATGATTACGATCGCAATTCCGTAAAATATCCGGTCCGGCGATCTCGGATAGCGGCTCGCTGTTAAAGCGATATCTCTGGTTGGATATTCGGTCCTGCCGCTTATTACCCCTGTCAGCTCATAATCTTCTCCAGGGAATAATACCATCTGCAGGACACGTAAAAGATAATGCGGATTTTTGTCCCAGCCATCGGCCCAATTCTCCTGATCGATAAAAACCCTCTTTTCATCCTCAGATATCTTGAACGACCTTATCTCCACAAATTCCTGTTTCGGTGACCATCTCGCTTTTAACGTTATGGTCCTGTGATCATCATCCCATTCCAGGTGCATAAGACCTCCGGCCATCGCGGCGTGAGCCACTTCATGAAAAATAGCCAGACCTTTGTCCTTAAGACTTTCTTCTACCGCGAGAACATCTTGCGTGCCTATGCCTTTTATGCCGTATTTGTTCGGTTGGATCAGGAATCTGTTTTCTTGGGGAATATTTTCCAGGGTTTGAACAAGTAATCCTTCTACTTCCGGTATGCTGGTTCCGCTGTGTTTCTCAAAGATCCCCTCATCCGGCGGGGCCCTTTCCGCTCTGAGTTCTATTTCAACAGGTCCTTTTTTAGGTTTTTTCATATTCTTTGCTAAAAATGTCAAAGTTCCCGTATCGCTCCTGAAGTTATCAGGTACAAACTCAACTTCGGAAACCGGCTGCCATTTGCCGATAAAAGGCGTATCTCCACCCGGACCGGTCGGATAGGCGGCTGCCTGTATTTCGTAGCTTTTTATATCTTCGGCAGCGTGCTCCAGCACAGCCCCAACTGCACCTTCATCGATCTCTCCCGCTCCGACCATCTCTGCCAGTCCCTGATACATCATTAAAGCCGCTCTTCTTATGAGCCGTTTATCGATCCTTAAAAGCCGTTTATAAACCTGGATTGCATCTTCTTGATCTTTGCATTCCACATTCAGATCTAATATCTGCGTCAGTCCCGTAAAAATAAAAATGGCGGCAGCGTCAGATGCACTGCTCGGATCCGTGTTCCTTACCTTCCGCAGAAGTGCGAACAACTCCCAATATGTCAGCGGGGTCAACGCCATACTGGTAAGATATGCAAGAGATTCATATGTGACATTTCCGTTTTTTATTTCTCTCATTCTTTTTCGTGATCCGTTGATATCGCATTCTTTGTGCTTGAACTCATGCAACAGAACACGCAACTCCAGCAGGTCTTGCATGAGTTCCGGCATCGCGCTTATGGGCCCGAATTCCCTTTCCACGGTTTCCCTGACCAGATCTTCAAGATGACCAAAACCCGCTTTTTCATCCTGCAATTCATAATATTCTTCACCGCGGAGAGCCCTGGCAATACTACTCATATGGGATTGTGCTGCCCAACGGCATATACAGATATGTTTTTCGCCGGGAAACCAGAAACCGCTATGTCCCGATGCGACGCCTTCCACCAATGCCTCTAGATACCAGACCTCTTCGTCTCTCGTATTGTCTACTTCGTATGCCCTTTTCTCGACTATCTTGTGCGGACAAAGAAATAATTTGCCGTTCCGTTTTGCGACGTAAATATATAATCCCATGTCATCTGTTGACAAAAATTCCCTGTTCAGCTCCAGGGTCGCCCGTACGATCGTCTCATAGGCGTCATTATCCTCTACCACACCGGGGTCCTTCGGGATCATCTGTTCGAGATAACCGTGCAAAATAGGCGAAATGGAAGCTGCCTTTTCCAGGACTGCTTTTCTCTCGGCGGTGATTTCATCAATATTTTTCTGTCCCAAATATATATTAAACGCGAGCAGCGCAAAATCCTGTGATAAAAACGTTGCTATTTGTTCCTGCAAATGATCTTTGTCTTTCGTTTGTTCATCGCTGTGCATATCCCTGGCGGCAACTTCCGCCAAATCTTTAAACCCCATATCTCCGACAACCGCTGCTATGTCGGCATGCTCTTCAGGCCAATCGACCGTTCCCTCCTTCCCGAATTCCCGCAAAGTGCGCCACCTTTCGTAGACAGACTCCAGCTTTTCATTAAAATCATCAGGGTTCCCGCATTTCGCGGACAGCTCATGGATCAATACCTTCCTGATATCGTCATAAGTAAAATCGGGGATATTGATATGCGAGTTGCTCGCGTGAGCGGTTTCGATTTCAATGTCGAAATGATACTCTTTACCGTCGACCTCAAGCACAATGGAGGATGTTTTCGGAACTATAGTTACATTGCTTCCCTTCATGAATGTTTCTGCTTCTTCTATAAAGTCATTTCTCGCTCCGAGAGCCCTGAAGAAATCCAATACGGTATCGCGAATGGGGTCGTTTTCAAGATCCACTATCGCTTTTATGCGATCTTTCTCTTCGCCATGAATAATGGAAAGTGGGGTATCCTGTTTCTCTTCGTGTTCTATGTCCTTTTCTTCCTTGTCCGTTTCCGTTCTCATTTCATGGACGATCGGGTCTATTCCCTGTTCTATACGGTCATATTGCACTTCAGTAAAAACTGTAATATCGGGCTCACCGGGGCTTCCGGAGGGGGTAATATAGGCATAATACAAAGTGCCGGCCACTTTACAGGGCACCAGACATTCGCCCGGTATTTTGCCGGTTAACAGGCTTGTCGTATTATGGGTCAATGTGGATGAAAAACCGAGGATCACGCCGACATTCGCGCTGGTTATGCGGGTATTCACATCCCGCTTGATCGAGGTCAGGTCATCGTGAAAGACCTTGGCAAGGCAATGCAGGTAATATTTTATGATGCCGATGTCCCTGATCCGGTTTCCCGTGATGGGATTGAAAGAAGATTGTGTTGCAAGGGTCGTCCTGTCCGGAGGATATGCCCATGCGATGGTATTTACCAGGAAAAGGCACACTACGACCAGTACGATAGTCTTAAAAAAACGGCTATATATATGTTTTAGCTCATACATATAATGTGTCTCACAAAGTTTGGTTAAATTATACGTTATTATAACAAAAAGGATGAGTTAGGGCAAGAAATAGCCAGATAGCTTTTTTATACTTAACGGTGGTTTTTGGGTTCTTGTTGTAACTTATTTTTGGATATGGTGTTATAGGATTTATGTGTTTGTTATCTACACCTCTTTACACATCGGGTGTGTACACACCCGATGTGTAAATATGGTTATGTGGTTTTGAGGAACTCATGGATACAACACACGCTTTTCAGCTATTTTCATAACTTTTGACGCACGGTGGAATATTTGTTCCAGCTCTTCCGGTTTGGCACATAAAGGAAGGAAAAAATAGATGATGTTACCGAGGGGGCGCAAAAGCAGGCCATTCTCAAGCCCCAGTTTATAGACCTCGATGCCGATCCTCTCGTTCATGCCGAAAGGTTCTTTTGTGGCCCTATTTTTTACAAGTTCCATTGCCCCTACCACGCCTATGCTCCTTGTATCCCCAACAATAGAAAGATCGGACATCTCTTCAAGAAAAACTGCGAGCCTTTCATTGATCCGGCCCACCCTGTCCAGTGTGTTCTCTTTCTCAAAAAGATCTATGCTGGCGATCGCTGCCGCGCAGGCGATCGGGTTGGCTGTGTACGTATGTCCGTGGTAGAAGGTCTTCAGCTTTTCGTGGTCATCATAAAAAGCATTGAACACTTTGTCTGTCGTCAGTGTGGCGCCGATGGGAAGATACCCCGAGGTTATACCCTTTGACAGGCACATGAAGTCGGGTTCTATCCCCGCATGCTCGCATGCGAACATCTTCCCGGTCCTGCCGAAACCGGTAGCGACTTCATCCGCGATAAGGTGGACGTCATACTTACTGCAAAGCTCCCTTAATCCTTTCAAATATTCGACCGGATATACTATCATCCCTCCGGCTGCCATAAGTAACGGTTCGACCGTGACAGCGGCTATATCGCCTGAGTTTTCCTCGAGTATATCGTCTACGGCTTTCAGGCATTCCAGGGAACAGCTGCCCCCTTCCTTTCCCAACGGACAGCGATAACAGTACGGCGCAGGCGCCTTGAACGATCCAAAGAAAAGCGGCTTGAATTTTTTATTGAAAAGGTCCACGCCGCTTATGTTCATCGTCGCGACCGTGTCGCCGTGATACGCCATATCAAGCGAAAGGAACTTATTTCTATAGCCCTTGCCGATATTGTGCCAGTACTGAAGCGACATCTTCATGGCCACTTCCACGGCCGTCGACCCGTTATCGGAAAAGAATACCTTTGTGAGGCTTCCCGGGGTCATGCCTACGAGACGCTCCGCGAGCCCCACCGCCGGGGCGTGAGTAAAACCGGCAAAAAGGACATGTTCCAGTGAATCTATCTGCGTTTTAATGGCTTCTTTGATAACAGGATGATTATGTCCGTGGACGTTGCACCACCAGCTGGAAATGGTATCGTAATAAAAATTACCGTCATAGCCGAAGAGTTTCATGCCTTCGGCCCTGGCTATGGGTATCGGCGGAAGCTCCTCGCAATCCTTCATCTGCGTGTAGGGGTGCCAGATATATTTCAGGTCTTTCCGGATAAGTTCTTCTTTCATGCTAAGATCCGTTCTCCTATGGGAATGAAATCCTCATATAGCCCCGCCGCGTCCTCCCGGAAAGGAAGTTCGCCGAGTACTTTTACGCCGGAGAGTTTCGTTATTATCTGAAGGTTATCTTTAAGGACTACTTCGTTGCTCCCACCACCAAGATGATTGAACACTATTCCCGCTATTTTAAGCCCCCGCCTTTTCAACGCCTCCACGGTCAAAAGCGTCTGGTTTATAGCGCCCAGCCGGTTCCGGGCGACGACCAGAACGGGCAACGCCAGTTTTTCGGCGATATCGATCATCAGCTCTTTTTCGCTCACGGGAACAAGGGCGCCACCCGCGCCCTCGGCGATGACATAATCGAAATCCTGCGCAAGGCGCCTGAACGCACTCTCTATCCTGCCCGTATCGATGCTTTTCTCCTCCAGAGCAGCCGCCAGATGCGGCGAAGAAGGAAATTCAAATATATAAGGCGCCATCTCTTCCGTATATTTATCGAAAAACCCTTTATCCCCGTCCATGAACCTGATATGCGCCTCTATATCCTCCGAAACGCCCTTGCACCCCGTCTGGACCCATTTCTGTGTCACCACGTTCACTCCTCTTTCGGCGAGGAACCTCCCCAAAAGCCCCGTAACGACCGTCTTCCCTACGCCCGTATCCGTTCCCGTTACAAAAATACCCTTTACCATATTTTACCTCATCCTTTCCTGTCCGGGACAGTTTTACTGTCCCGGACAGGAAATTATATTACTGTCCCGAACGGGATCTCGGCCTTGCAGAAATAAACGTGGTGAGTGGCGATGATCCTGCCGAACTTTTCGATGTAGGTCTTCTCCAGTTCTTTAATGGAATTCTTGCCCAGAAAGGCATTCCCGACGATTCCTTCTCCCCTTGCACCGCTTAACTTGATGTCCTGTAAAAAATCCCATAAAGAATCAAAATTCGCGCCGAAATGCCCTTCCCACAGTATATATGTCCCGAAATACTTCTTTAGAATGTTTTCCAGTGCTTCCTTCGAGATGAAACCGCTGGAACTTAGCCTGACATCCTGGCCAAAATGGATCTTAAGCACCTCCTTCAGTTCCCTGAAGGTCTCGGGCCCGTACATCGAAAAACACAACGCCCCTCCCACGGCCAGGATCTCCGAGAATCTTCTCATGGCGCCCGTCGTATCCTCGAACCATTGGAAACTCGCGTTGGAAGCGATGAGGTCGGGTTTCTCGTCCATGGATATCTTTTCGCCGTCACTGACCTCAAAGCGTACGCCCGTCCCGTCCATTTTATTCCGGGCGACATCCACCATGTTCTCCGCGATATCGATCGCTGTTATTTCCGAACCGGGGTATTCATCGCGCAGCAGGCCCGTCAACACCCCCGGGCCGCATCCCACTTCGAGGATATGCGAAAATCTCTTTCCGCGAATGATATCCATCAGCTTAATGGCGCACTTCTTCTGTACCGCGGCATGGTCCTCATAACTGGCGGCATTACGGGAAAAGTTGCTGGCTATCCGTTTTTTGTCCATCAGAATTCACTTATATCACTTGTAAATTTTTCGAGTATATCCTTTGAATGGTCAAAGGTCAATGATATGCGCAGCCGTGACTGCCCCTGAGGGACCGTAGGAGGCCGTACCGGCGTGACCCAGTAACCCTTTTCTTTCAGGAATTCGCTCATCGTGACGGCCTTTTCATTATCGCCGGTAATAATGGGAACTATCTGCGAAGAGCCCCTTACCTCGAACCCTCTGTCTTTCAATTCCTGCCTGAAATACCCGGCATTCGCGATAAGGGCCTCTCTCCTGTGGGGTTCATTCCCGACCACCCTCAGCGCGGCGAGGTTGGCAGCTATGACCGCCGGAGGAAGGGCCGTCGAGTAGATAAAACTGCGGCAGGTGTTGACCAGATAATCACGTATTGCCAGAGATGCAGCTACGTACGCCCCGAAACTGCCGAGCGCCTTACTGAAAGTGCCCATGATGATATCCACTTCGCGGGACATCCCGGCCTCTTCGACCATCCCGCTTCCCTTCTCCCCGAATATGCCCGTGGCATGCGCCTCGTCGACCATTAGCATACAGTTATATTCTTTTTTCAGGCGGGTTATTTCTTTAACGGGAGACATATCCCCGTCCATGCTGAAAACGGTTTCCGTAACGATAAGGGCTTCCCTGTGGTTCTTTCTTTCGCGGCGCAGAAGTTCTTCGAGATGACCGGCGTCGTTATGCCTGAAACGGAAGAGTTTCGCGCCGGAAAGACGGATGCCGTCGACTATACTCGCGTGATTAAGTCTGTCGGAAAAAACACAATCGTTCTTTCCGAAAAGAGCGCTTATTATACCCACGTTCGCCTGATATCCCGAATTGAACACCAGGGCCGCCTGTTTTCCTTTAAAGGACGCTACTCTGTCTTCGAGCATATGATGCAGATCGGTGCTGCCCGTCATCAGCCGTGACGCCGAAGACCCGGCAGCCGTGGACAATGCTTCACGGTACGCATTGGCAAGCTCCGGATGCGCGGCCAGGCCAAGATAGTCGTTCGAGGAAAAATTGACGTATTCGCGCCCTTTTACCCTGATCTTGCCGCCGCCGGACGGCGATACCATCGTAAGACCTCGCAGGAGCCCCTCTTCTTTCCGTTCTTTGAGAAACCTCTCTATTCTTCGTTCCATGACCTTTGCACTTCCTCTATCAGGACCTTGTCGTCTTCCACCGGCCTGCCGGCCATGGTCAGGTATCCTCCCACCATCATCCCGTTGGCTCCGGCTTTATACATCAGGCCCTGATCGTCCCCGAGGACCCTTTCCCTTCCGGCGGCGACCTTTATGGCTTTATCCTTCAACATCAGCCGGAAAAGGGCTATCGTCCTCGCGGCATCAAATGCTGAAATAAGTTTTGTGTTCTCGAGAGGCGTCCCTTTCATCGGTATGAGAAAATTCAGCGGCACGGAGTCCACTTCGAGCTCCCTTAGCAGCGCCGCCATGTCCCTGCGGTCCTGCCAGGTCTCTCCCAGGCCGATTATCCCCCCCGAACATACTTCAAGCTCCATTTTCCTGGCCGTCTCTACCGTATTTATCCTTTCGGCATACTCGTGGGTCGAAACTATACTGGGGTAAAAGCGTTCTGATGTCTCGATATTGTGGTGGTAACGCGTAAGACCCGCGTCCTTGAGAATGGAAAAGGACTCCTTGTCTATCGCCCCTAAAGACGCGCAGGGCGTCACTCCCGCCTTTTCCCGCACGTCCCTGACAGCGCCGGCAACCACTTTTATCTCCTCCCTTGAAAGACGGTTCCCGCTCGTAACGATACCGAACCTCACAGCCCCGTTCGCCTTTGCTTCAAAAGCGGCGGAGACAATCTCTTTCCTGCTTTTAAGCGGATACCGTTCGATGTCCGAAAAATAATGCGCCGACTGGACGCAGAACTTGCAGTCTTCGCCGCAGGCCCCGCACTTGGCGTTGACGATGCCGCAGAGCTCCAGCTTCCTGCCTGTACCTTCACGGCGGGCTTTATCGGCTGCGCAAAGCAGCTCCTCGAAAGGCACAGAATCTATGTTCTCGACCAGGAACTTGTCCATATTGTAAACTAGTTTACCACTAATGGTTTACAATTTCAACCGGAGAGGCTTAATAGCTGTAACTTTTTTGGGTAAGAGAAGATGGGATCAACACATCAGGCGGAAATACTGCTCGATGAGCTTCTGGTTGCTTATCAGCGAGATCTCCGGGAGTCCTTCCCTGGGGAAGAATTTAGCGGCTTCTGCGTCATAGCCCGGCGCGAGATCATTCTCGTTATCGGCCTCGAATTCCATGCCTATGGTAAGCGTGGTGCCGTACAGGGGGGTCTCCTGCATGTGGATGCCTACCAGGCGGCCGGGGCTGCCTTCCAGGCCCGTCTCTTCCTTGAGCTCCCTCGCGGCCGCTTCGGGAAGAGTCTCGTTGACCTCTATGAACCCTCCGGGAAGCGCCCAGTGGCCCTTGCACGGTTCTACGCCTCTTTTGATAAGGAGGAGTTCTCCCTTGCCGTTCAAAACGAGACAGTTGATGACCGGAAGCGGGTTGCGGAAATTTATCCACCCGCACTTTCTGCATATCTGCCTGTCGCGGTCCTCGATGAAATCCCATTCAAGCGGATCCGCGCACATGGGACAATATTTATAATCTTCCATTTACTTTCAGTCTTTCCTGAAAATAGCGCCGGTGGAAGCCGACGTCACCTGTTTCGCGTAGCGGTAAAGGTACCCTTCCTTTATCTTGTAGTCGGGTTTTTTCCATTTCTCGATACGTTTCTTCATTTCCGCGTCTTCCACGAGAAGCTCGAGTTTCTTGTTCGGGATATCAACGCGTATCTTATCCCCCTCCTTGACCATCGCGATAGGCCCGCCTTCCTGGGCCTCCGGGGAGATGTGTCCTATAGCCGCTCCGCGTGTCCCGCCGGAAAAACGCCCGTCGGTGATGAGAGCGACGTCCTTATCGAGTCCCGCCCCGGCAATGGCCGAGGTCGGCCCGAGCATCTCACGCATACCGGGGCCTCCCTTCGGCCCTTCATAACGTACGACCACCACGTCGCCTTTTTTGATCTTGCCGCCCATTATGGCCTTCATGGCATCATCTTCGGAATCGAAGACACGCGCCGGACCTTCGTGCGTAAGCATGCTCTTATCGACGGCCGCCTTCTTCACAACGGACCCGTCAGGGGCCAGGTTCCCGAAAAGAATGCTTAGGCCCCCGTCCTTAGAATAAGCCGCGTCGACCGGCCGGATGACCTCCGGATCGAGGTTCTTAACGCCGCGAAGGTTTTCCGCAACGGTAAGACCCGAGGCGGTAATGCTGTCGCCATGGATAAGGCCTTCGGCCATCAGCTCGGTCATTACCACGGGAACTCCGCCCGCCCTGTCGAGGTCTTCCATGTGGTATTTACCCGCGGGTGATATACGGCACAGGTTCGGCGTCCGCTCGCTCACCTTGTTAAAAGCGTCAAGGTGCAGCTCTATGCCGGCTTCGTTAGCGATCGTCGGCAGGTGCAGCACCGTGTTCGTGGAACTTCCCAGGGCCATCTCAACGGACATGGCGTTCTCAAAAGCTTTAACCGTCGCGATATCCCTGGGCTTTATATCTTTGGCAACGAGCTCCATTATCTTCATCCCCGCCGTTTTGGCCAGGCGTGACCGTTTAGCCATGACCGCGGGGATCGTACCGTTGCCCGGCAAGCTCAGGCCGAGCGCCTCGCTGAGACAGTTCATCGAATTCGCCGTAAACATCCCCGCGCATGAACCCGATCCGGGGCATGCTTCGTTCTCGAGCAGTCTCATCATCTCTTCCGTTATCTTGTCGGACGCACGGGCGCCTACGCCCTCGAACACGGTTATCAGGTCGATCGCGTCCTTGCTGACGCATCCGGCCATCATAGGCCCTCCGCTCACGAGGATCGCTGGCACGTTCAGTCTCAGCATGGCCATCATCATGCCGGGAACGATCTTATCACAGTCGCATATACAGACCAGGCCGTCGACCGGGTACGCCGTTCCCATTATCTCTATGGAATCGGCTATCAGCTCCCTGGAGGGCAGCGAATACTTCATCCCCTTGTGCCCCATGGCGATCCCGTCGCACACGCCTATGGTATTGAACTCCATAGGGGTGCCGCCTGCCATCCTGACACCGGCCTTGACCGCTTCGCCCAGGTCCCGGAGATGGTGATGTCCCGGGATGACCTCACTGGCCGAATTCGCTATGCCTATGATGGGCCTTTTCAGTTCCTCGTCCGTAAAAGCCAGCGCCTTGAAAAGAGAGCGGTGAGGAGCCCTCTCCGGGCCTTTTTTCATCTGATCGGATCTCATTTCTCCTCCTCTAACTTACCTCAACCTTAACCTCGACCTTAACCTTAACCTTAACCTCACTTGTACGCTACACCCTTAAGCTCATCCACATACTGCTGCGCGGAATGTGAAGCCACTGCCCCGTCCCCGCAGGCGGTCACTACCTGGTGAAAGCGTTTCTTGCAGCAGTCACCGGCGGCGAAAATTCCCTCACGGGACGTTTTCTTGCCGTCATCCACGATCACACAGCCCTTTTCGTCACGCTCCACCACGTCCCCGAGAAAACCGGTGTTCGGACTCCACCCGACACAGACGAACACGCCGTCACACTCGATCCTTCCCTTCCGGCCCGTTTTCACGTTCTTTACGGTGGCGCCTCCCACCTTATCGTTACCGTTGATCTCTTCAACGACGGAATCCAATACAAGCTCTATTTTTTTGTTCCCGGCGGCCCTTTCCTGCAGGACCCTGGAGGCGCGCAGGCGGTCCTTGCGATGCACGAGCCGAACCCTTTTCCCGAACCGCGTAAGGAATATAGCCTCCTCCACGGCGGTATCGCCGCCGCCGACCACAATTATCTCCTTGTCTTTGAAGAACGCGCCGTCGCACGTGGCGCAATAAGACACGCCCTTGCCGGAAAACTCCTCTTCCCCGGGAATATCCAGTTTTTTTGGATAGGCGCCGCTGGCGATGATGACCGAAAGAGCCTCCCGTGTCCCGTTCTCGTCCTCGACCTGCCAGACGGACCAGCCGTCCTTTTCGGCGGCGGAGACGCTTTTGACCGTGCCCTGGCCGACCGCAAGGCCTAAAGACTCGGCCTGTTTCTTGAACACGCTTATCAGCTCGAAACCCGTTATTTTTTCTATGCCCGGGTAGTTCTCGATCGTCTCCGTCATCATCACCTGGCCCGTGATGGAAAAACTTTCGACCAAAAACGCGTTCATGCGCGCCCTGGCGGCGTAAATACCGGCCGTAAACCCCGCCGGCCCGCCACCGATTATGATCACGTCGTATATTCCTTCGGGTACTCTCTTTGCTTCAACCATATTTCCTGTTCCCTGTTAACTGTTAACTAACCTCGGTCTTCATAGGTGAATTATATACCCCGCCCTTACGGCGACGAAGCTGTCGTGAAAACGCCCCTTGAACATCCTCCTGGCCTTGTCCCCGGAGCAATGCGTAGGGCCGGCTTTCTTCACGCCGAGCGCTTTCAGGTCCGATATCAGCTGTCCTATCTTCTCCCTGTCCATGCTGCCTAGATGCATGCCCCCGAAGACCATATAAAACTCTTTTATGGAGAAATGTTTCTTGATATACCTCAGCATCTTGACGATCCCCGGGTGGGCGCATCCGGTGATCACCGATTCGCCTTTATCCCCCCGCACCACCAGGGCCTGCTCTACTATCGATTCCCCCTTGTGTTCGCCCTGTATCCCGCCGGTCACGTAGATGTTATCCGCGATCTCTTTGGGCTCCTTGACCAGTACCAGTTTGCCGCCCAGTTCCTTCACGCAGTTCTTGAACGTGTCGCTGAAAGAAGGACAGGCGTATATCTTCAGACCTTTCTTCTTTTTCAGGAGCTCCCACAACCCGCCCGTGTGGTCCCAGTGTTCGTGAGAGATCACGACCCCTTCGATATCCTTCGGGGACACCATCATGCGGCCCATGTTCTCGAGCAATGAGGTCGAGGCTTCGCCTGTATCAAAGAGTATCTTTCCCTCTACCAGGCACGAAAAGCCGGTGCCCGAAAGGAGCCCTCTCTTGGCCTTTTCATCGAACAACACTTTTACGTACATGTCCCCCCGTTATTCTCTTTCCCCGAAAATCTTCGTGCCTACCCTGACGATGTTGGCGCCTTCCTCGATAGCGACGCGGTAAGAGTTCGTCATGCCCATTGAAAGGTATTCCATCTCCACGCCTTCCAGGCCGGCCTCCTTTACCCTGTCGAAGGCTTTCCTCGTCTCTATAAAATAAGGCCTGGCGTGTTCCGGATCCCCTGAAAAAGGTCCCATTGTCATCAGGCCCTTGACCCTTATGTTGGTAAAATGAGCGATCCCGCGGACCACTTCAAGCGCTTTCTCGGGGAACACCCCGAACTTCTGGGGTTCCCTGCCGCTGTTGATCTCGACCAGCACCGGCATAACGGTACCGGTCGCCCCGCATCTTTTGTCGATCTCTTCCGCCAGATCGACAGAGTCCACGGTCTCTATCATGTCAAATATCTCGACGGCCTTTTTTACCTTGTTCTTCTGCAGGTGCCCTATAAAATGCCATTTGACCGCCCGCCCGATAACGGCGAAAGCCTCCGCGGCTTCCTGAACGTAGTTCTCCCCGATCATCTCTACGCCGCCTTCTATGGCCTCTCTTATCTGGCCGGGAGTCCTTGTCTTGGCGGCCGCTACCAGTCTGACGCCGGCGGGAAGCTCTTTAAGTATCTTTTCGGCGTTCAGCTTGATATTGTAAGGGCTCATTTCGTTCGGTCTTACTGCTTCCTCAGGACCTCTTTTATCTTTGTCATCAATTCGTTCAGGTCGATCGGCTTCCTGAGCGTCGCGTCGGCTTTCATGTAGTCTTCCTGCGGCACGGCCATGCCGGTAAGCATTATAACCGGTATTCTCTTCTCGCTTTTCTCCAGCTCCCGGATCACTTCCGTGCCGTTTATTCCCGGCATCCTGTTATCCAGCACCAAGACATCAAAAGAGGGATCGTTCCTGATGGCCTTAAGCGCCTCCATACCACTGTCCACCGGACGGGTTTCAAAACCATTTTTTACAAGGAATTTTACCAGGAGGTCCCTTATGTCTTTCTCGTCATCCGCTATCAAAACCTTGGCGGCCATCATCCCCCCCGGCCGGCCGGCAACAAAACGGTGACGGTCGTTCCTTTTCCGGGCTTCGTTCTGAACTTTATATCTCCCCCGCAGGAAGAAACGATACCATAACATAACGAAAGGCCGAGCCCGTCTTTACCTCTTTTTGTCGTAAAAAAGGGATCGAACACCCTTTCCACGACCTCCCGGGACATCCCGGCACCCGTATCCGATACCTCCACCTTTACCTTCCCTTTCTCCGTTGCCGTGGACATCCTCAGCGTGCCCCCCTCGGGCATAGCCTCCCGGGCGTTCATAAGAAGGTTCGTGAAAAGCTCGCATAACTGTTCTCCGGCCGCCTCCATCACAGGGGGCGGATCGGCTAATTCCTTTTTCACGCTTATGTTGCCCGCGCTTAACTCATCCGCGAGATGCTCTGCCGCATCCTCGAGACACTTGTTCACGCTTACCCGGCCCGCTATCTCCTGCCCGGCTCTCGAGAAAACGATAAGCTTCTGCATCATCTCACTTATGCGGTCGCACTGTTGCTTGATGATCCGCAGGTTCTTCCTTATCTCCTCGCCCCCGACATCCTCCGGCATAGAGAGCTGCGCCCTGCCTGATATGACCATCAGGGGATTGTTCACCTTGTGGATCAGATCGGCCATGATATGCTTCAGCCGAAAAAGGTATCCGGATTCCATTGGTCTGTTGCTATCGTTCATCCTGATCAGCTATATTATTATTAATTACGATTTATTATATAATTGTACCACTATCTATATTATTTGCAATCACCGTATACCAGAATACCCAGGACCGCGAGGTTTATGAGCGCGACCATGAAGCAGGTCTGAAATATCCCCAGGACCGGTACAAGAAAAGCGGCCGCCAGGAACGACCCCAGGCAGGCTCCCAGGAGGTCCAGCCCGTAACTCAGCCCGGCCACGCGCCCGACCTGTTCCCTGTCCTCCAGATATATCTTGTTGGCAAGGGGGAACTGTATCCCCCCTATCGTGCCTGAGATGACCGGAAGGAACGGAAATATCACGTTAGAACCCATCCATGAGAAAAGGCCCGAGTGTGTCTTCGAGAACAAAAGAAATACAACAGGCAGGATAAGCGGATACAGGCAAATGCTTGCCTGGGTCAGCCTGAACACCGCCATATCGTCCTTTATATGCGGCATGCGTTTCGCTATTATCCACCCGCCCAGCGCCAGGCCCACCATGAAAGAAGTGATTATCACTCCGAGCTTGTAGAAGACGTAACCGTAGATCACCTGGAACGAAAGCAGAACGACTATCTGGAAGTTTATTTCGGCGAAGCCTGTCGTCATCACCGCGAGGAGGACCCCTCTCTTCCCCCTGCGCTTCTTGTTCCAAATGACCAGCGGAAATATAAGCAGGCAGAAAAAAGCCGCCGCAAGCCATATGTGTCTGCGGGTGACCGAACGTAGAAACGCCCGAAAAGCGGGCGTGTCGAACTGCGTGCTCCAGAAAACGGTCGCGTAATAATAAGATATCGGCCTGAAGTCCCTGTCCGGGCTGACGTCCGGGTTGTCTTCCACCGCCTCCCTGGCGTACTCGACCCTCTCGCTTGAAAGCTTGTCAAAAAGATAATACTCCCGGACATATTTCGCTTCTATCCCGCGCTCCTTCAACCTCTCCATAAGGACCGACGTATCGGCTGTCAGCGTGCCTTCCCTGTTCGAAGCAAGGAAGAAAGCCGTATCACCCGGTATAATAAGTATGTCCGGGAACACCTCCCTCAGGCTCAGGTAGACCGAACCCAGGTAAGCCTTAAGCTCCTCCCCTATATAGTTCGCGGACGAGGTCAGCCCCATGGACACCACGGCGCCTTCTTTCAGTATGCGGCTCAGCTCCCTGTAAAAACCCACCGTATAGAACCTGTTGATCTGCGCGGTATACGGGTCGCCGAGATGGATGATAACGCAATCATAGGTCTTCGAGGTCTTTTTTACGTAGAAACGTCCGTCCTCGTTGATGATCCTGACCTCGGGCGCGTCAAGGAAAGATGAATCCTCATTGCTCAGGTATTCTTCGGCCATCTTTATGATGGTCGGGTCCAGTTCCACGTAATCCACGCTCTTTACGGGATGCTTCAATATCTGTTCCAGGAGCCCCCCGACGCCTCCGCCTATCAACAGGACGTCCCGGGGAGCTTTATCCTCGAGAAGCGCGAAATGCACGGACTCTTCCGCCGAAAGCAGGTCCGGGACGGTGTAAAGATGAAGGCCGTTCTCGTAGAACGAGCGCTGGCCATCCCTGCGGGTGACGGTGATATTGCCGTATACGGAATCCCTGGAAGCTGCCACGGTAAAACCCGTCCATAGCCGCGCCAGGGAGAATCTCCTGAGGCCATTGACCCCTCCGGCAAGCATCCATACCAGCACCGCGACGGCCAGTATAGACGTGGCCACGGCAAATTTCCTGCCGCCGGGCCTGTTAAGCTGCATCGCGAACGCCCCCGCGAAGTTCAGCAGCGATACCAGGAATATAATATCGAAAGGCTTCATGTGCCTTATGAGAAAATAGCTGACCACCAGCCCGCCGGTCAGCGCCCCCACGGCCTCGAGGACATACACGCGCGCCACCTGCTCCGCGGGTATATCCGTTATCCCCCTGTATACGCGGCACCCCAGACTGAACATGAAACCCATAATGGAACACGACAGGCACAATATCACGAAAGTGGCCAGCATCATGGGATAATACCCTATGATCTCGCCCGGGGAGATACCCATTAACGTCTTTGAAAGGCGTATCGCGAGGAACGTCAAGGGGAGGATGAACGCCAGGCTCAACTGGCACAACGAGAAAAGGAGCGTCTTTGAACGGGCCCTGTCAGAGAACCTGCCGAGGATCGAGCTTCCGAAAGCGCCCCATATCAGCCAGCTGGCGAATATTACGCCTATGGAGATCTCGTTGCCGTAAAAAACGACGAGGAACTCTCTCATGAAGACTATCTGGGAGACCATAGCCGTGGCCCCCATCAGTATCATGGAGAATGTCACGCTTTTCCTGTAAGCCATAGTAAATGAGCTCAGCGCCGGGTGATGTTCATTTCCATATCCCCGCTATCGGGTTGCCGCAGAACTTGCATTTCCCGTCAACGATATTATTCTCGAGGACAGAATACCCGAGCCTTTTTATGACGACCTTACCGCACTTCGGGCAGACCGTGCTTTCTGTCCCGATCTCGGGGACGTTGCCGATATACACGTAATGGAGCCCCTCCGCGAGGCCTATGTCCCTGGCCTGTTTAAGCGTTTCGACGGGCGTGGGATAAAGGGACCTGAGCTTGTACTGCGGCCAGAAACGCGAAAAGTGAAGAGGCACGTCCACGCCCACGTTATCCCGTATCCACCTTACCATGCGGCGTATATCGTCCATGTTATCGTTAAGCGTGGGGACTATAAGATTTGTAAGCTCTATCCACACGCCCTCCTTTTTCATAATGGTGATCGTCTCAAGGATGTTATCGAGGTTCTGCGCGCACACTTCCCTCAGGTATTTGTCGTTGAAGGCTTTGAAATCAATGTTCGCGGCGTCCACGTAGCGGCAGATCTCGCGTAAGGGCGCGGCGTTTATCTTGCCCCCTGTGATCATCATGTTCAGTATGCCGCTTTTTTTCGCGAGCTTGCCCGTCTCGAGCACGTATTCATAAAACACTATAGGTTCCGTATAGGTATGCGCTATGGAAGCGCAATTGTTCGTCCTGGCGCTTGCCACAAGATCCTTTACGGTCAGGATCCGGTTGGTGGTCTCTTCGGGGCCCTTTTGGGATATCGTCCAGTTCTGGCAATACTTGCACCGCGAATTGCAGCCGGCCGTAGCTACCGAGAACGACCTGCTGCCGGGAAGTACATGGTAAAGAGGTTTCTTCTCTATGGGGTCGATGTGCACGGCGCAGACCAGCTCGTAAACGAGGGTGTAAAGCTTGCCGTCGACCGGTTCGCGCGCGCGGCAAAAACCCCTTTGCCCGTTGGAAAGAACGCACTGGTTGGGGCACAAAAGACACCTTACGGCCTCGTCGCCCATCTTCTCGTAATAAAGGGCCTCCCGCATGCCCCTTTTCTCCCCTATACGCGCAAAGGCCCTGTACCCGGTCAGTTTGTCGAAGAGATACAAAGAAGCGGCCATCCCTATGCCCGCCGCCGCGCACTTCGTGATGAACTCCCTGCGGGTCAGTTTCTTTTCCCAGACGTTCTGAAACAATTCCTGCAGGTCACTATTCTTCTTCATAGTAGTATTTTACCCGTTAAGGTATATAAATTCAAAACCTCAGTGCAAAATTAAGTATCGTCCCCACCAAAAGGGCCGTGAATATCATTATCCCCGCCGACTTGGCCATGTCCTTCGCCCCGAGTTCCCGCAACATGACCACAAAAGTGGCCATGCACGGGAAATAAACGGCAAGGATCGTACAGGCGATCACCAGCTGCTTCGTCGAAAGGCCCAGAGGCGCCAGCATACCCACGGCCACGTCCTTTCGAAGGAACCCTATCAGCATCGCGGATATGGTGTCTTTGGGCAGGCCCCACAGACCGCTCAACACCGGCGAGAACACTTTCGACATAAGATCGAAAATACCGATCATATAAAGTATGTTGACTATGAAGACTCCCAGGAGCACGTACGGTACCGCCTCGCGCAAAAAGTTCGACACCCTCATCCAGAGTTTCTTTATGACCGCCGCCGGCTGCGGCAGGCGGTAAGGAGGTATCTCCCATAATATCTCGGGGCTCTTACCCTTAAGCACCCGGTTCATTATCAAACCCTTGATGATCAGGATGGCGAAAAGTATGCCGAATATCATAGCGACATACCGGCCGCCCCTTTCTCCCACGAGACCTACTATCATGGCTATCTGCGCCATGCAGGGCACGGCAACAGCCATAAGCGTGGCGGCGATGAACTTCTCCCGCCTGTTCTCCATGAGGCGCAGCGCCATCGCCCCCGGTACGTTACAACCCAGCCCCAGTATCATAGGCACTATCGCGTAGCCATGCAATCCCAGGCGGTGCATAAGGTTATCCACCAGCGTGGCGAGACGCGGCAGGTATCCGAAATCCTCAAGTATCCCCAGGACAAGGTAAAAACTCACTATATAAGGAAGGACGGCCGCTATGGGGACATAAAGGCCCGTCGTTAAAAGTCCGAAGGATTCCCTGTACACTATGCCCCCCCCGACGAGCCTTCCTATAAGTATATCGTGGATAAGCCCTCCTCCGCCCAGCAGTGCGCTGAACTTCATCATGAGAGGGGTCCAAAGATCATTGAACAACGGATCCAACACGTACCGGATAAGCCCCTCACCGATAGACCGCACTATCATGAAAGAGACATAAATGACAAGCGCGGCTATCGGAAGTCCGGTGGCGGGCCTCGTGCTAAGATCCTCGATGCGTTCCAGGAAAGTATGGTGATGGTGGTGAAGCGTCTGGGAAAGTTCCACTGTTTTCCCGATCTCTTCCCATTTCTGGTCTCTCGCCAAAGGAGCAAAATCACGTTTTTCGGCGACCCTCAGTTGTTCGACGAGTTCCTTTATGCCGAAACCCGTTATGCCGCACGTCGGCACCACGGGAACGCCGAGCTCTTTCTCGAGTTTTTCGACGTCGATCTCGATCCCCTTATGTCGCGTCTCGTCCCACATGTTCAGCGCGACCACCATGGGCCGGCCCCTCTCCCTCAGCTCGAGGGTAAGAAAAAGGTTCCTCTCGAGGTTCGTCGCGTCGACGATGTTGACCACAAGATCGCCCTCCTCCAGCATCTCACAGGTGACCTCGTCCGCCCTGCAGGCCGGCTCCAGGTGATAGACCCCCGGCACATCGATGACCACGGCCATATTGTCTTCGTCCAGCTTCATGTACCCCTGGCTGAACCCCACCGTGGTCCCGGGATAATTGGAGATGGTCACCCTTGCGCCGGTAAGCCTGGAGAATATGGCGCTTTTGCCCACGTTGGGATTGCCCATCAGGAGTATCTTTTTCTCGGGTTTCTTTATCATTTAACCTCCACCACGATCTTCTGCGCCATGCCGTGCCCTATCGCCACCTTCCCCTTGCCCACAAGAACGGTCACGGGCCCTCTCCAGAAATGCGAGCTTATCTTGGTGATCGTCTTGCCCGGGCGTATACCCAGGGATTCAAGCCGCCTCACTACCCCGTAACCGCCGTGTATCTCCTTAACGGTAGCTGTCTGCTCATTTCCTAACTGTAAAAGTGTCTTCTCTTCCATTTCACTCACTCCGTCCAGGCCTGTCTTATATCCTTTCAAGGACGTGCCTCAGGCCCTCCTTGAAAAGGTTCTCTATATGCTCGTCGTTCAGCGAATAATATACCCTTTTCCCTTCTTTCCTGTACTTGACGAGGTCCAGGTCCTTAAGCGCTCTCATCTGGTGTGATATCGCGGAATGGCTCATCCCCAGAAGATGCGAAAGCTCCACGACGCACAGCTCCGCCTTGGACAGGATGAATATGAGCCGGATCCTCGTGGGGTCACCCAACAGGCTGAAGGTCCGGGAGAGTTTGTCTATGACCTCCTGGGATTTCATGTCTTTTCTGATATTTTCCACAAGCTTCTTTCTGACCATGATATTCCCCCGCCGGTATGTTTCAATATGTGAACAACTGTTCATATATTAACATATTTTAAAGCCAAAGTCAAGCGCTTTATCGGGTCTATTCTCAAGGAAGGCTTCTTTTCAATATGATGTCCCCCTCATGGCATCCTATATGAGCTGCCACAACGGGGCATTTGGCCTTGAATATGAAGTAGATGGGCTTTTTCTCGTCGGCAAGGGTCTCGTAATTCCCCTGCCCCTTGCTTATGATGATATCCGCCTTTTCGTAAACCTCCCGGAATTCCCCGGTACACTTCGGGATCACCGTGCCGGGGACATCCGACCCGCTGGATATGACCATCGCTACCTTTTCAAGCCCTACCTGCTCGGCGTCGTCCATGGTCACATCGTTTATGATGGGCTTTTCCCTCACCGCGCAAACGGTCTCCTTGCGCAGTTCTTCGATCAGTATCATGTCGAATACTATCTCGCCGGCATTATCGAGTATGTACAGCACGCTGCGCGCCCTTTCAACGTCTTCCCTGAACATCTCATAGTCGAAAACGGCGAAGTCCTTCTCCAAGCATTCCTCGATCTCCCTCTCTATGTCGAACGAACGCGGCACGCCGTAATCGATAACGTTGCCCGCGACGGCCAGACGCACGGCGCTGAGAAGTATATCTTTCGAATGTTCTATCTTTCCCTTGAGCCCGGGATAAAGCTCCATGGCCATGGAATTGCTTTTTCTCTTGATCCCGGCGTAGGCATCTTTTCCCCCGGTATACTTTTCCACTATGCCATATACGGTCTTCGCGATCTCGGGCGGGGTCACAGCCAGCGAAAAACCCGGCAGGGCCACGGCGACCTCGTCGAGGATCTTTTTGCGCGTCTTCTCGTCGGCCCCCGCGAGCCGTGCCGCCTCAAGGGCCTGGCGGAGAAAACATGGCACACACTCAAGATATGTCTTCATCCGTGCGACAGCTGTCGTATCCTTTCCTGGAATATTGCAGCTTGGGGGAACAGCTCGTTGAGCCTTTTGTACATAGGCAGGGTCTTTTCCTCCTGGCCGAGCGCCTCATAGCTCCGGATCAGGTACGTAAGGACGTACCTTTCCTCGAACTTGTCATGGTCGGACCGCATGAGGAATTCGTAAGCCCTCGACAGATAACGGACGGCGGTCTCGTAGTCCCCCGTATGCGTGAAGTACATCCTGCCCAGCTCGGCGTTGATCTGCCATGAGTCAGGGTTGTTCTTAAGGCCGTCCCGGAGGACCCCGAACGCCTCGTCCGGCTTACCGAACCATTCGGACAGGTAGTACGAAGTGAGGGTAATAGCCAGCACGTTGTGGGGATCTATCTTCACCGAATAATATAGCCAGGGCACGATCTCCTTCATGTCTTCGCCCTGCAGGTGGATATGTTCGCTTATGTCTATCAGGTCCGACATGCGCAGCAGGATATTGTACGGACGGACGTATCCCATCTCCCCGAGAGCCACGTACCCTTCAGGGGCCTTGACCTCCTTATGTTTATCCACATGTTCCTCGAGGTTTTCGGGATCGATGATAGCGATACCGTGTTCATCCTCAAAATGCCCTACACCCCCGTGCATGTAAAGGTCGGCCTGGAGAAGGGACATGTTGGAAACAATGGACCGGGCCTCACCCAAAAGCTGCACAAGCGCCGGCATGTCGGCCGTCTGCCGGGCAGACACATATGTGTGGTCGTATACATCCACCCTCGGAGCGATGAGAATGGTTGCCGCCAGCCAGAAAAGTATCACAAGAAGGGTCTTGGTCCTCAAAGTCTCTTCCTCTTAAAGATAAGACCGGCGAAATAGAGAAGGAAAAAACAATATACGAAAGTATATACGATGACCGCCCACACTACCCAGGCGATCACAGGGTCCCACCCGTGGGCTATCCTTATCCTGAGATCATAGAACTCGAGGTGGGGCACCAGGTAATACATTATCCCGTACAGGACCGAGACCGGCCCCTTATACATCAGCGCCCCGTCCCTGAGCACGGTCGAGAACCCGTTGATCACTACATACAACAGGGCCGACAGCGCGACGTTCGCCGACATCGTAAGAAAATTAGACAAGAATATCACCAGCGCCGCGACCATGCAAAGGAACATCACGCCGAAGATATACCCCTGGAAAAGAAGGACAAAGTTCCTCCCTCCCCCTCCTAAGATATAGAACGCCGCATAAACGGAGTAAAACAGCGTGAAGGCTATGGCCGAAACCATGACCCCGCCGGTGTATTTACCCAGGATCAGCTTGAACCTGCTCAAGGGTTTGGCGAGAAGCGGGTATATCGTCCTGGACTCTATCTCGGCGGGAAGCTGTTTCGCGCAGAAGATCACGGCTATCAGAAAAGAGAAGAACATGACGAGTGAATAACCGAAATCCCGTATATAGCGTTCGACACCCTGTACCTGGAAAAAGCTCTGTGAGGAAAGAAAACCCAGCAAAACGAGCATCAGGATCAGGAGCACGTAAAAATCCTTCTTGCGGATGAGCTCCATGAGCATCTCGCGGGAAATGGCCCAGATGGTCCTCATGCCCCTCCCTCTATGATGTTGAGGAAATAGTTCTCCAGGGTCTCGGCCTCCTCCTTGCCGCCCAGAAGTTCCTTCACCGGCCCGAAGGCCATAAGGCGCCCCTTGTTGAGTATGGCTATCCTGTCGCTCACAAGTTCCACTTCCGACAGCTCGTGAGACGAGAAGAAAACGGTCTTTCCCCGCTCCCGGAGGGTATGTATCACGTCACGCATCTTCCTGCGGGCGACGGGGTCGAGCCCCCCGGTAGGCTCGTCGAGTATCAGGAGGTCCGGGTCGTTTATAAGCGCCTGCGCGAAGCTTACTTTCTGCATCATGCCTTTCGAGAACGTCTTCATGAGCCGGCCCGAAGCGTAGGATATGTCGACCAGATCGAGAAGCTCTTTTATCCTCGGGCGCAGGACTGACCTTTTGATGCCGAAAATATCGCCGTAGATCAGGAGAAGCTCCCCCGGCGTGAGATATCTGTAATAATCGGCGGTCTCCGGCATGTAGCCGACTTTTTTCCGGGTGGAGGGATCGGCGGGATCGCCGTTCAGCACGGAAAGCTCGCCCTTCTGTTTGTTCAATATGCCGAGTAGATGTTTGATGGTCGTGGTCTTACCGGCCCCGTTAGGGCCTATAAAACCGAAGATCTCTCCTTCATTGACGCTGAAACTGATCCCGCGGAGGGCTTCGACCCTGCTCCTCCCGGACTCATAGGTATAAAAGAGATCCTTTACGGTGAGAACCTGTTCCATGTGGAATATGTCAAAACGCTCATTGAAGCGGATCTGTAAGCCGGGTTCTGTATCCGCCTTAAGCGGACGGCGACCATCCGTCTGGGGCCGCCATTACTGGCGGCCTCATGCGACCTACCCGGAAGTGCAACGAAACTAGCCGCTTCGTACCGGTTCAGTCCGCATGTACCGGACTTTCCCGGTTCCTTCCCTATTTGGCCTTGCTCCGTGTAGAGATTGCCGCGTTTCACCCTTCCCGGCAAGCGGGAAGACTCGTCTCTGTGGCTCTCCTACCTTCGCCTGATATTTTCATATCAATTAGCTTCGGCAGGCCAGCCGTAGCCCAATAAGACAAAACTATTAGGCAAAGGCTGGGATCCTCACCTCACGGTGGACGGGTGTTACCCGCTACACTGCTATGCGGAGCCCGGACTTTCCTCCCCCGGCCTCGCGGCCGGGAGCGATCACCCGATCTGCTTCAATGAGCTGTTATAAGAGCGCCTTGAGATTTATGGCTTTGTTCACGAGGGAGTCGGCCTCTTTATTCTTCTCTCTCGGTATCTCCCTCACTTCTACTTTATCAAATCCCCTGAAAAGGTTCAAGGCAAGATCGAAGAATTTCCTGATGGTCTCGTCCTTCACCTTGTATTCGCCCCGGAGCTGCCTGGCTATGAGCTGGCTGTCCACGTTGAGGACGACTTTCCCGGCCTTCATGTAGGCCGCCTCCTGGAGGCCGTAGATGACCGCCAGGTACTCGGCCACGTTGTTGGTAGCTATACCTATATATCTGGATATTTCTTCGACCTTTTCGCCTTTTTCGTCCAGCAGCACGGCTCCTATGCCCGCGGGCCCCGGGTTGCCCCTCGAACCGCCGTCGGCGAATATGCTAAGGGTAGGGATCTTTTCAGTCTTCCGCATAAAGTATCCTGGAACAGCTTTCGCAAAAGACCAGATTTTTCTTGAGCTGCGCCTCGTTGATCATCTGGGGACGGAGGGTCATGTTGCACTCGCCGCAGAACTCCCCGTCGATCCTGGCGATGGCCGTCTTGCCGCGGTTCTCGAGGATCTTCTCATATTGCGACAGGACATTGGGCGCTATGTTTTTGGTGAATTCCCCGCGCCTGGCGGTCAGGTCCTTCAGCCTGTCATCGACCTGTTTTTCCTCGGCCTTGATGGTCTCTTTCTCCGACTCGACGCTCTGCTTCTCGACTTCGAACTTCTTCTTCTCTTCCTCGACCCTGGCCTGCGCCGCTTCTACCTCGTCAAGCAGCATGATTATATCCTCTTCAATAAGGGAGACGTCCGCTTTGATGCTGTCTATCTCCTGCTGCAGGGCCTGGTATTCCTTATTGTTCTTTATCTGGTAGAGTTCGCCCTCGTGTTTCGCTATTTTCTCTTCTTTGGCCTGCATGTCGGTCTCTTTTTCGCTCCTTGAGACCTGCAGGGATTTGAGGGCGTTCTCGGCGTTCTCCATGCCTGTCTTTTTGTCTTCCAGGCTGTCGTCCATCTCTTTCAACCGGACAGGAAAATATTCTTTCTGGCTCCTGAGATCAAAGATCTCCGAATCCATCTCCTGGAGCTGGACAAGCTTCTTTATCTCTTCCTTGATATCGATCTGTTCCGGCATTTCTTTTTTTCCTCTCCATCAGCCGAAGTCCCGAAATTCGAAAGTGGTGGGCGCAGGGGGACTCGAACCTCCGACCTCATGCATGTGAGGCATGCGCTCTAACCAGCTGAGCTATGCGCCCATGGACATTTTAAAGCAAATTATATCAGAAAACCCCACCAGGGACAAGGTATTAATATTATATACATATTAAGGAGGGAATACATTGAAGGGGAGAGATTCGAAAATCGAGATTCGGCCGCAATCGAGCCCATATTTCCGGATATCGAATCTCGATTGCTCTGCGAATAAAAACCCCGCCTTGAGCGGGGTTTTTATTCGCTAGTGGGGGCACATGGACTTGAACCATGAACCTACTGATTATGAGTCAGTTGCTCTAACCAAATTGAGCTATGCCCCCAGTGTTTTGTCGGCGTATTATAGCACAGGATTTTATGTGTTTTCAAGAGTAAAAGAAGCGCGGCTCGCGCTCAAATAAGAAAGGCGGCCCGCAATGGACCGCCTCTCTTAAAAGCTTGAAACGAAATAGAGATGCTATTTCTTCTTTTTCTTCGCTACCTTCTTTTTCTTCGCTGGTTTCTTCTTCTTCGCTACCTTCTTTTTCTTCGCTGCTTTTTTCTTCTTCGCCATCTCTCCGCCTCCCTTCGTTTGCTAATCTAATCTGTTCTGAAGAATTATTACTTCTGTTAAAAAAATATACATTATATTTCATGAATTGCAAGTTAAAATGCGAATTTTTTTGGAAAAAATTTTTTTGGAAGTTTTTCAGCGGGAATTGCTCAGGATCTTTTTCAGGTCTTTTTCCGAACTGCCGAAAGCTTTGACGAACTCTACGGCGACACCATACGTCTTTACCGCCCTGTCATCGGCGTCCTCGCACCGCACTACCCTGGCGATCCACTTCCCTTCATCCTTGACCTTCGGCATGGTTATGCTGCAATCTATAAGCTGCCCGATCTCGAACTTTTCGAAGCTTGTGAAGTAAACGCCGCCGAGACTGATGTTCTCGGAAACAGCGGCGCCTCCGTGCGGATCGTCAGAACCGTGACGCTTGTACCTGACGGTGAACTTGCGCCTTACGCGTTTGAAAGCCCTTCTGTCTCTGGTGATCATGCTCAGACCCGGGGATCACATATATCTTTCCGGCGTACCCTTCAACTCCCTGAACTCAGGAGAAAAGACCTGCGGTTTCCTTCCGAAACAGACGCCGAGCTGTTCGTGCAGGCTCACTTCGTCAAGGGCCACGTGTCTTTGTTTTATAGCTTTCTCGGCCGGCATGTAACTAACTTCGTTCGCATTGACATCGGCTACGGTCACGCCGGCGATCCCCTTTACCAGAAGCTTGATAGCCGCCGCACCGGCTTCCTTCCCGAAGTTAACGTCGTACGCCGAACTTCTTCCGCAGCGCACCAGATGCCCCGGCACGACGGACCTCACCTCGGGAACGGTGTACATCTTTTCGACGTACATGTGCGTTTTCTTCATGAATTCGGCTACCTCGGGATCCGCCTTGAAACGCTTGGTGAGTTCCTGGCAGACGTATTTCCCCGAGCCGGCCAGTTTTTTATGGCCGAATGCGTCAACGCCGGCGCTTTCGTCGACTATTTCGCTTCCGCTGGCGTCTTTCAGGCCCTCGGCGACGACTATCAGGTAAGTGCCCGCGCGTACGTCGCTCCTGAGGATCCTGCCCCCGAGCTTCTCCCTGACGTGCGAATACAGTATGTCGAAATCCACGGGTATCTCCGGGATCAGAATGGCATCCGCGTCCGCCGCGACCCCTCCCCTGAAAGCGGTATGTCCGGCGTACCTGCCGAACACCTCGAGGACTATGACCCTGTTATGAGTGCGTCCCGTCGTCTTCAGGTCGTCGCCGAACACGGCTATACGGTTGATCGTCGAGTCGCCGCCCACCGAGTATGTCTGAAGGTCCAGGTCCATGGTCTTAGGGACATGCACACAGGATATGCCCTGCTTGTAAAGGTCCACCATGACGCTGCCGGTATCGTCCCCGCCGCTTATGACAAGCGCGTCGAGCGCGTGCTTCTTCAGGCCTTCCTTGATGCGTTCATATTTCTTGTCGTCCTCGATCTTCCTTATTTTCACCCTAGAATGGCCAGCTTCCGAACCGGCCTCGTTCGCGTTGATGCGATCCAGCCGCTGGGGCGTAAGTTCCGGCAGGTCTTTGAAATCGACAAGATTATAAAGACCGGCGTAACCGTTGGGGATGGCGTAACATTGGATCCCCATCGCCTCAGCCATGCACGCCGCGCCCTTGACGACCGCGTTCAAGCCTCCGCAATCCCCGCCGCCGGTGATAACGCCTATTCTCTTTATGCCCGCCATTTATTCCTCCTCGTTTTTTCAGAAATAGCTTTCCGCGGATTTTTTGAACACTGAATGTTTTGCCGGCATGATGATCTTGTACGTCCTGCCGCTTATCGTCATCTTCTTGATGTCCTTATCGCCGCTCTTCCAGTCGCCGTACGAAAGGATGAACTCGTAATTATCCCCGGCTTTCCTTATGGAACTTATCTTATACTCCTTGAACTCCATGAATTGGAGGTCGAACCTGGCCTCGTCGAACGGATAGTCTTTCTTGTTTTCATCGTCGATAAGGTCATACATGGCGCGGTACTCTCCCCTCTGCCAGGCATACAGAAATTTGCCCACCGTATCGACCCCCTGCGGGCACAACCCCAGATCGGGGCCTTCCGTGCTCGGCCCCATCGGGAAACCCATCGTAAGGTCCTCGCCGTCACTGGACAACAGTCCTTCCGCTCCTGCCGCCAAAGGCAGAAAAGCGCATAAAACAAAGATCGCGATAAGTGTACTTGTCCTTTTTATGGCGGCCTCCTTGAAGCGGATCAACCGAACTTGTAATGTTTCCTCACGGGAGTCGAAATGTCCCATACACAGTTGAGGCCCTTCGGGAAAGTGACCAGATCGCCCGCGCCGAACTCCACGGCCTCGCCGTTTTCCGGTTCTACCCGGACCTTACCCTCGAGGATGTAACAGGTCTCTTTATCGTCGTAGCTCCAGTCGAAACGGGATACTTCCTTTTCCCATATCGGCCAGGAGCTGACACCGAGCTTCTGCAGTTTGCTTTCGTCGGGCCTTTCGATGGTTATCTTTTCCATGATACCTCCTATTCTGAGTCAAGCACGAATGTCACCGGGCCGTCGTTCACGAGGCTCACTTCCATACGCGCGCCGAATTCGCCTTCCTTTACCGTTATCCCCGCCTCTTTCAGCGCGTCGTTGAACCTCTTCCAGAGCCTTTCCGCTTCGGCGGGATCGGCGGCGCCGTCGAATCCGGGCCTGTTGCCTTTCTCGGTACTGCCGAGTAAAGTGAATTGAGGCACGCTGAGCGCCTCGCCGTTTACCCGCGAGACGTCCAGGTTCATCTTGCCCCGCGCGTCCTCAAAGACCCTGAGCCTGCTTATTTTTCCGGCCATCCGTTCGGCCGTCGCATCGTCGTCGCCCTTGCCGACGCCTACAAGGAGAAGGAACCCGGGGCCGACGGAAGATATCCTATTCCCGTCTACCGTGACCGACGCCTCACTGACCCTCTGTAAAACGACTCTCATTTTCAATAAGTATAATATTAAGAATAAGGGCAAATGTCAAAGCACAAATGATAATGCTCAGGCCCCGACACGGTTCGCAAGCTTACCGATGCCCCCGACCTCTATGACGATCTCGTCCCCCCGGTCCATCGGACCGACGCCCGGCGGCGTGCCCGTAGCTATGACATCACCGGGAAGCAGCGTCATCACCCCGGATATGAACTCCACCAGCTCCGGTATGCCGAAGATGAATTCGGACGTCCGCGAATCCTGTTTCAGCTCGCCGTTAAGATACGAACGGATGCTCAGGTCCCGCGGATCGAGGTCTGTTTCTATCCACGGGCCGACAGGAGCGAACGTGTCGAAGGATTTGGCTCTCATCCACTGAATATCCTTTTTCTGAAGGTCCCTCGCGGTAACGTCGTTCACACAGGTATAGCCGAGTATATGGTCCTTTACTTTCCCGGCCGGGACATTCCTTGACCTTTTCTTCATGACGATCCCAAGCTCGGCTTCATAATCTACCCTGGCCGAGGAAGAAGGATACTCTATTGTATCACCGGGGCCGATAACCGCGGTGGACGGCTTGATGAATATGACCGGCTCTTCAGGAACGGACATCCCCAGTTCCGCGGCATGATCCCTGTAATTCAACCCCACCAGTATCACTTTCGAAGGTTCAACGGGCGCCAGTAGTTTGACCCGGCCGAGAGGATACCTTTCCGAGCCGCCGGTAGAGCCGGCTGTTATTTCATCACCTTCCAGGACGCCTTTGAGGGCGGAACCGTTATGGAGAAACCTTACGAGCTTCATTTTTTGAAGGGCTAAAGCGGGAAGAGATCCGGCACGAACGATAGCGGGATTACAGCGTACCCTGGTTCTCTCTCAACTCTATGCTGACACCTTTTCCCCTGAGGAAGTCAAAGACCTTGTCTATGTCCGCCTTCTCCCCGCTGATGACCAGGTACGCCCAGCCGCTCTCGGTGGAAAAGGACGCCTCTACGATCTTCATGCGTATATCGTAGTTCTTTATCATATCGCATATGATAGGTTCGTCCTTGAGCTCCCCGGGTATGAAAAGTTCCAATCTTACTTCCTGCATGTGACCGCTCCTTCCTTAAACTGTTCTATTCCGAAAATCCCATATCCAGGAAATTCTTGAGCTTTTTCGCCCGTATCGGGTGCCTGAGCTTTTTGAGCGCCTTCGCCTCTATCTGCCGCACCCTCTCCCTGGTCACGTTGAATATCTTGCCGACTTCCTCCAGCGTGCGCGGATAACCGTCGCCGATGCCGAACCTGAGCGTCAGGACCTTGCGTTCGCGTTCCGTGAGCGTCTCGAGGACCCCGTCCATCTGCTCCTTGAGCATAGCGTAAGCCGTAGCGTTAGCGGGCGAAACAGCGGACTTGTCCTCTATGAAATCCCCGAAACTGGTGTCGCCTTCGTCGCCTATCGGCGTCTCCAGCGATATCGGATGCTGGGCGATCTTTATTATGCCCCTCACCTTTTCCACCGGGATGCTCATCGCCGTGGATATCTCTTCCGGCGTGGGTTCCCTGCCGTTCTGCTGTACGAGGGCGCGTGACACCCTGACCAGTTTGTTTATCGTTTCCGTCATGTGGACAGGTATCCGGATGGTCCTCGACTGGTCGGCTATGGAACGGGTTATCGCCTGTCTTATCCACCATGTAGCATAAGTGCTGAACTTGTAACCTCTCTGGTACTCGAACTTATCCACGGCCTTCATGAGGCCCATGTTGCCTTCCTGGATGAGATCCAGGAACGAAAGCCCCCTGTTGGTGTATTTCTTGGCGATACTGACCACAAGACGCAGGTTGGCGGCCACCAGCTCTTTTTTGGCCTTGGTGTACTCCCTGCCTATCGCCTTCAGTTCCTCCAGATCGGTAACTATCCGGTCGGCAGGCCTGCCGATCTTCCTTACCAGTTTCCTCAGTTCGCTTTTTGCCTCTTTCAGTTCCTTTTTTCCCCGGCCCTTCTGGAGCTTCATGGTCCTGTTCCTGTGCCTCTTGGCTTCCTCCAGGGGTTTCATTATATCGTCGGCCACCTTCTCCGTCAGGACTATGGCGACCTTGAGCTTGAGCATAAGGTCAAGCACCTTGTCGGGGTTCTTGGTCAGCTTGATGCGCTTGATGAACTGGCGTTTCTGTTTCTGGAGTTTTTCCGGGTCGACGGTCGGCTCTACGTCGAGCACTTCGTCAAGGTTGTATTCGTTGTCGAGCGCTTCCTCCACCGCGTTAAGAGCCTGCTCCCTGCCCAGCTTGATCCCGAAAACGATCTCCTTGTACTCCCTTTCCCTCTTTTTTATCCGTTTGGCCAGCTCCAGCTCTTCGTTGCGGCTCAGAAGAGGGATCTGTCCCATCTGTTTGAGGTACATTTTAACGGGGTCGTCTATCTGGACGAACTTGCGGGGCTGTATCTTCTTCTGGTCCCTTTTGACGGCAAGGGGTATCTTCTCCAGCTCTTCTTCGGACTCCACTACCTTTATATCGGCGCTGTGCAAAGCCGTGATGACCTCGTCGATCTCGTCGGACGAAACGACATCGTCGGGGAGGATATCGTTCACCTCGTCGTAGCTCAAATAGCCCTTGTCCTTCCCCGCTCTTATCAGCTTGCGAACAATGGCCGACCTGCTGTCGTCCGCCTCTTCGGACGGCTCGAACGCGCCGGCTATTTCTTTCTTCGGCGCTTTCTTGGACGCCTTTTTCGGCGTTCTCTTTTTCTTCGACGCGATCTTTTTCTTTTTCCTTGCCATAGCCTAAATGACTTTCTCCTTATGTATCCTATTTATCTTTTCCAGGATGCTCCGGATCTCCGGGTCGTCGTTCTTATCCTGTGCCTTCTTAAGCCGGACGGAAAGCTCTTTAAGCTTTTCATCCCGGGCTTCCCTGCGTACACAGGTCATACAATCGTTGAGGGCTTTTTCCCTGTCCTTTGTTATATCGAGCTTGGCGAGCGCCTGGACCACGGCCGCCTTGGCGCCTTCATCGCCTTCCAGCCGGCTGATGAGCTTCCCCGGATTGATGCTTCCGCTGTCTTCACGGTAGCAATCACCGACGACACCCAGGACCCGGCTCACTTTAATATCGCGGAACATCCCCAGACCGAGCTCTTCGGAAAGCCTCTTGAACATCTTCCTGTCGGAGATAGCCAGCCCCAAAAGGTGTATCTCGCTGCTTCTGTAGTTGCGGGGATCGCCGTCTATCTTGACCTCCGACTCATAATGATAGGAATAATCCGGCTTGACCTTGCCCATTTCGTACCGCAGCGAGGCCTCATGCACTCCAAGCCGTTCCGCGAGCCGCCTGATATGATCGGACTGCACGACGGCGTTATTTATCCTGGATATGGTCGGCAGCATCTCGTCCGCTATCCCGCCTATATCCCTCTCCCCGAGCTTTTCGATAAGGAGGTCCAGTTTGTATTCGAAGAGGCCCTTGGCGTTATCCAGGGCCTGTTCGAACCCTTCCTTGCCGTTCTTACGAACGTAACTGTCGGGGTCTTCGCCTTCGGGCAACGCGGCTATCTTCACGTTCATGCCGCTCTCGAGAAGTATGTCGAGCCCGCGCAGGCTCGCGGCCTCGCCGGCCTGGTCGGCGTCAAAGACCATGACCGCGGTATCGCTGTACTTCTTGAGAAGACGGACCTGCCCGGAAGTAAGCGCCGTTCCGGAAGCGGCCACGAGGTTGGTGACACCGTATTGGAACGGCATTATCACGTCCGTGTATCCCTCGACGATCACGGCACGGCCTTTTTCGCGTATGGACTTCTTTCCGGAATTCAGCCCGTAGAGGACGTTGCTCTTATTGTAAATGGGGGTCTCCGGCGAATTCATGTATTTCGGCTGGGAATCGTCAAGCACCCTGCCGCCAAAAGCCACTATATTGCCCCGTTCATTGAAAATGGGGAACATGATCCTGTTGCGGAACTTGTCGTAATCGCCCTTACCCTTGGTACTGGGAATGGTCAGCCCGGCTTTCCTCAAAAGATCCGGCGGGACGTTCTTTTTTTCGCAATACCTTCTCAGGGCCTCCCACTCGTCAGGCGCGTACCCCACGCGGAACTCGTTCATGGCATCGCTGTTCATGCCGCGTCCTTTCAGGTACTCCAACGCCTTCCTGCCGCCTTCGGATCTCAGCGCGTTCTGGTAAAAGGCCGCCGCCAGGCGGTTTATCTCATAAAGGCGGGCGGCTATCGAATCTCTCTCCGCGTCCCTCTGTTCGTACCGCGGTATGTCCACCCCCGCTTTCGCCGCCAGGATCCTGACGGCCTCGGGAAATTCCATGTTCTCGTATTTCATCACGAAACCGATAGCGTTACCCCCGGCACCGCACCCGAAACAATGGAATATCTGCTTCTCGGGGCTGACGATGAACGACGGCGTCTTCTCGTTGTGAAAAGGACAACACGCCTTGAAGCTCCTGCCGGCCTTCTTGACCTGGATGCGGTCCGACACGACCTCGACTATGTCGGTCCTGTCCAGCACCTGGTCTATTATCTCCTGCGGTATCCTGCCCATGTTCCCTTATCTTCTTATTTTCTACGGAACCTCTTAAAACCGGAACATTCTATGATCTTCAGCTTACCTTTTTTCTCTATCTCGTCGAACAGCAGATTCAGACCCAGCGTGTCACTGGCCATGTGTCCTGCTATCACGTAATTTATGAAATCGTGCTTCGCGGTCTTGAAGGACGAATCCTTGCAGTGCATTCCCACTATGGTATTCACTCCCGACTGGGACATCCGCGCCCACAACCTGTCGGGGCCCGACGTTCCTCCGGTCATGTCGACAAATATCTTCCCGGCCTTGTTTTTTTCCTCTCCGATCAGTATGAAAGGTCCTGCGCCAGAGCCTATGGAATACCTGTATTCCGGTATCTTCTTCAGCATCTCTATGATGTTCTTCAATTTCTTAGGCTTTCTCCTGTCGAAAAACTTCTGGAGATAGTTCGCCACACAGTTATCCGCAGCGGTGTGTATGCACATGAAAGGTATCTTGATAAGTTTCGCGGCATCCACCGCCCTGGTCACGTTCGAAGGATTGATATGCCGTTCCACCTCCTGCATACGGTCCTTCATCAACCCCTGGGCTATATCTTTCGTGAAACCGAACTTTTCCCATATGCTGGGCTGGATCGCCATGACGTTATGCAGCTGGGCAAGAGCCCTTCCCGCGGGATGGTGCGATATCACCAGGTCCACCCTGGTCCCTTTTTCACGCAAACGGTCAGCCAGAAGCAACTCCGGCACGCCCATGTCTATGCCCACCATGATGGTCTTTATTTCCTCGTTCCCGGATCCGTACAATATGCGCGTGTCGTCGTAAGGATGTTTCAGTCTCTCCTTGTCAAAAAACTTTTTGTCGATCCCTTTTATCTTCCTGTATTCCTGCCTGGTCTTCTTGAGACCTTCTTCGATGGCGCTTTTCGGCCTCGGATCCTCCTTAAGTCCTTTTTTGACCGTCAGTTCATAAAACGTCTTGAGTTTCATCTCGCTCCTTTTTATTATTTGCTTTTTTCCTTGGGGGTCTCGACAAGACTTTTGATAACGTCGTTCCGTTTCATCTTTTCGGTCATGCCGAAATGCCCGGTCATCCAGCTGAATATCTCCGCGTCGATCTTCACGAAGGTCATGCAGAACTTAGACCCGTCCATCACCGAGGTCCGCAGGTAATCAACAGGAACAAGAAGAAGCTGCATGCCTATAAGCCCGAAGACCAGGCACGCTCTCATAAAAGCGACGATGGCCCCGCCGATCCTTTCTATCGAGGATGACTCCTGGCCGGCTATAACGTGGAAAACTCTTTCTATCACTTTTATGACTATGAATATGACGATAACGATAATAAAAAAAGACGCGGGTCTTGTCCACTGCTGCAACAAAAAACCGAAGATCGCGGTCGAAAGATACTGGTAAAAGCCTATGGAAAAAAACATCAAGACAAAAAGACCTATCAGGGAAATGACCTGGCCCCCTACCCCTGTCACGGAACCCTTATAAATCATTCCCAGCAAAAGAATTAGGAACAAGAAGTCCAGCCAGTTAAACTCGTTCAATATCTCGGGCAAGGCGATCCTTTCAACGGAAGTAAAAGTATATCATCATATTTCATAAAGTCAAGATGAGCAAAATCTAATAATTTCATCTTTTACTTGCTTTAACAAGGGGCGTTTTTTCGTCTATCTCTTTTATATTAATACGGATAAGTTCGCCGATCTTCGCGGCGCCTTCCACACCGGCGCGTATATATTCTCCGGTATATCCGGTCAGGACCCCTTCTATGGACCGGTCCTCGACAAGAATTTCCGCCTCCCTGCCCAGGAACTTACCGCAGAATTCCGATTGGAACCTGCTGCCTATATTGATAAGCTTTCCCACTCTTTCCGCGGCGACGTCGGACGGCACTTTATCCTTCATGCCGGAAGCTTTCGTCCCCTTTCGATCGCTGTATTTAAAAACGTGCAAACGTGACGGCCTTAATTCCTCTATCATACCGGCCGTCTTTTCAAAATCTTCTTCCGTTTCCCCCGGGAATCCCGCTATTATGTCCATCGTAATACCGATAAGGGGCATCTTCTCCCGGAGCTTGAGCACGAGCTCCCTGAAACGCGCCGTATCATACCGCCGGTTCATCATCTTCAGCACTTTGTCGGAACCGCTCTGCAGGGGTATATGCAGGTGGCGGCATATCCTGCGCGAACGGGCGATCGTTTCTATCAGTTCTTTCCCTATTTGATCCGGTTCAATGGAGCTTAACCTTACCCTGAAATCACCTTCAAGCTTATCGATCGTACGCAAAAGGTCCGTGAAGGTTTTACCGTCTTTCCCTTTCCACGACCCGAGGCATATACCTGTCAGCACTATCTCCCTGTAACCGCTCTTCGCGAGACGGACGACCTCATCGATCACCTCGCCTTCACACCTGCTCTTCGACGGCCCCCTGACGATATTCACCTTACAGTATGAACAGCCGCGGTCACAACCGTCCTGTATCTTCAGGAACGCCCTGGTATGAGAGCCGAACCCCGATATGCGCTCGTGTGTTTCCTCGCAGACCCCCGCGGCCGCCGATACCGAACTCAGGACGCGCGGCAGGGTCATCTTGTCGCCTCCCGGGACTACCCCTCTCACTTCGGGCATAGAGCGCAGCTTTTCGATATCCTCCGGAAGGACCGCGTAGCACCCCGTCACATATACCTCCAGGCCCGGGTTCTCTTTTTTTGCCCTTTTTATCAGCTTCCTGGTCTTCGAATCGGCGCGGCCGGTCACCGTGCATGAATTGACTATGAAGTAGTCCGCCTCCTGCAAAGCACTTTCACGGAAACCGTTCTTCAGGAGGTTCTCCCTCAGCACCTGCTCTTCGTACTGGTTCACCTTGCACCCCAGCGTCTCTATGGCAAATGTCTGTCTCTCCATGACCACCTTCTACACACCCGATGTATAACCAGGTTACACTTCGGGTGTATTTTATGTTATAGCGTGAATTCGTAGTTCAGCGCCGACAGGACGAAGAGCCCCGCGGTATCGCTTTTCAGCACCCTCCGGCCGAGCGACACGAACCTGCAGTTATCCCTGTCGGCCATCTTCGCTTCTTCGGGTGTAAAATCCCCCTCGGGACCAATAAGTACCAGGATCTTCCCGGCCTTGAAACCGGCAAGCGTATCCTTCAGGGGAACAGTCTCACCCGAAAGGCACGCGAGAAGCGACAGGTCATACTCGTTGATGCGTTTCGCGAGATCCTCGAATTCGACCACGTCGCCCACTACCGGTATGCCCGTCCTGCCGCACTGCTTGGCCGCTTCAACGGCTATCTTCTGCCACCTTTCGGTCTTCTTCTTGCGGCCGGCCCTGTCGGGCTTGACGACGGTCCTCTCGCTGATGAACGGTATCACGTTGGAAACCCCCAGTTCGGTGGCCTTTTCGACTATATAGGCCATCTTGCCTTTTTTAGGGATGGCCTGGGCGAGCGTTACCTCGGGCATGCTGTCCCGCGGCGGTTTTTCGGTCCGGACGATCTCGACGTTCAATCTCCTCGCGCGGGCGTCTATGTCCTTTATGAACCCCGAGTATTCGTTGCCTGTCCCGTCAAAAACGACCACGGTATCACCGTCCTTCAGCCGCATCACGTCCAGTATATGATGCGCCTCTTTCCCGTCGATGACGATGTTTTTTCCTTTCACGTTCTCTTTAGGAACATAGAATCTGCTCATTCTTTCTCCCCGAAGACCTCGGCGGTGAACACGTATATCTCGCAACCGCCCGTTTTCCAGGCGTCAGCCGGGATACCCGCCTTGTGGGCGCACAGGCTGTTCATGAACTCATCCCTGCTCCAGCCGGTCTCCGTCGCCACCTGCGGGAGATACACGCCGCTATTCCATCCCATGCGGACCATCACTCCGTGTTTTCCCACCTCTATCTCGTTATAGTCGTCTATCTCCCTCATGGGTGAAAGCGCCGATATCTCGATATCGATATCGTCAAGCTCATCAGCCGTCACCCGGGGGAACCTGGGGTCTTCGGTCGCCGCCGCTATGGCCATGTCCCTGACTGTAAGATAAAGAGGCCCCGTAGCGGCCATGTGCCCTATGCATCCCCTCAACTGTCCGTGTTCGTGAAGGGTCACGAAAGCCCCCATGTCCTGCTTCAGGGCTTCGTCATCGACCTCAACGTCAAGGCGTTCACCCGTCGCGAGGTAATGCGCGATCGTATCACGCGCGATCTTAAGGAGCTCTTTTTTCTGCTTCTGGTCAAACATGCCCTGTCCCTCCTTCTTGGTGACGCCTTGTTCCGTGCCGCCCGCCGCGGCTTTGATAAAAGCCGCGCTCATATAACCCACGACTTTGTCCTTCATCCCGGAGGTATCGCCGGAATTAGCGTATTTCAATACCTGTACTTTATCCGCACCGAGTTTTTTGGAAGCCGACATCACCGCGTAGACGGCGCCGTACCCGCACATGAGCTCATGTCTTTTCTTCAGGCTCCCGAAATATAACGCGTCCGGGTCGAACTTCTCGATAAGAGCGATCGTTTCTTTGTCCTTTTTGACGGCGGCATCGTAAGGAAGGTAATGGCACATGTCGGTGCTCGCGAGCATAACGAAATCCTTTTCGTCCTTCAGTACGTCATAAAGCGCGTCGGCCAGAAGACGGCAGTTCTCTATTCTCTGGTCGCCTATCGATATAAGCACCATGCGGGAGCCCTTAATGGCCTCCTGGGCCAGAGGGATCTGCATCTCAACGGAATTTTCGTCCTTGAAAGCCTCGGGCAGCTCCTGTATCCGCCGGTCATAAGCTATGAGTTTCTTCGAGATGTCCATATCTATCGGCGCTTCGCCCAGCGGGGTAACAAAACTCTTATCGGTAAACACCGCGATGCGCCCGGGGAGATACCTTCTGTGCGTAAACCCGACGATCACTATCGTATCGACTTTTGCGGTCATCACCGCCTTGTAGGCGTAGGCCGCTATGGCACCCGAATACCTGTATCCGGCATGAGGCGCGACAAGCCCTATGACCTCGCCCTCTATTTTTCCCACTTCGGCGTCACGCAGATATCCATCCAGCTCCGACCTCAGCTCCTTCGGAGAACCCGGATACCAGAGCCCCGCAAGATCGGCTATCTTTGCCCATGCGGCACAACACACGGCTATGATCACAAAACAGGCAAGAACCAAAGTGATCCGTTTTATCACTTCCTACTCCTTTAGTTTCTTTTCCTTTAAAGCTTTCCCTATGGCCCTGAGTATGGCTTCGCTGGTCACCGTAGCCCCGGTCACGGCGTCCACCTGGAGGGACTGCTTCGCTATCACATCCTCAACCACGGTCTTGGCCTGATCAACGTACTCGCTCTTCCTGCCCTCGTGCACCTTTATATCCGTTATGCGGTGGTTTTTCACCGTCACCTCTACCCGGCAGGTAAAGAACCCGTAATACCTCTCTTCTGCTATATAGACACCGTCGGGTACGCCGGAGAGGTCAATTTTTTCAATATTTTCGTCGGTTGTCCCGGCGGCGCAAGCGACGGGGCCCGCGGCCGTCCCGGAAACCGCGAAAACGAATAGAACAACTGCCGTCAATATCACGTTCTTCATGTTACAGCTCCTCCTTCATCGTGGAATAGATCGCGGCGTTACGTTCCCGCATCTTGTCGAGTATTACCTGGTCTATCGCCCTGACACACTGCAGGCTGAGATCGATAAGGTCCGGCCCCAGTTCCATCCATAACCCGTTATAGTCGCCGACCACAAAAGGTATCCCGCCCTCCAGGGTCATGTCCATTATCTCGGAACTGGCGAAAGCCATCGCGTACCCCATCACGCCGCTTTTTGAGGCCCTTATCTCCCTGACGATGACGTGCACATACACCCGGGGCTCCTCCTCGACCATCTCGATGTCCTCCACGGAGCCAAGCAGCGTTTTCAGGTATTTCTCCACGCCCTCGTTGATGGGGACGTCGCCCACGACTTCCAGCATGACCCGTATTTTCACGGGGGACACCGTACCCCCCGGTTGTCCCGTCTGTTCCTGCTGCTCTGACTGTTCTATTTGAGCGTGGACGCCTGTGAACGCCACGCATAATGTCACGGCAAGCAACACGCAAAATACCCTTTTCATGTTTATCCTCTTCTATCCTTTAAAAATAAAAAAGATCCATCGTCCGGATGGATCTTTTCACCGTTAAATATGGTGGAGCAGATGGGATTCGAACCCACGACCCCCACGTTGCGAACGTGATGCTCTCCCAGCTGAGCTACTGCCCCACCGAAAAATGTCAGATTATTATAACACAAAGTTTTACCCCGTAAATACCTTTATGCACTCGTCCACAGTGCCGAAATGTATGTCGACCGTATCATCGTGGTTCACCGCATAACCGCCCGCGAGCGTTATCGCCAGTGGCACGCCGAAGTTGCGCGCCTGCGAACATATAAAATTGTCCCTCTGTCTCAAACCCTTCTTGGACAGGCCGAGATTCCCCAGCTGGTCTTCCCTGTACGGGTCAGCCCCCGCCAGATACAGTATTATTTCCGGTTTAAAAGAATTTATTATCTTGGGCACGTTATCGCGAAGGTTCTCGAGATATACCTTGTCGCCCGTATAATCCTTGAGACCGATATCCATGTCGCTTTTCGGCTTATAAAAAGGATAATTGTTCTGCTGGTGAATGGAAAAGGTGAAGACCGACGGGTCGTCCAGAAAGATATAGGCCGTGCCGTTACCCTGGTGCAGATCGCAGTCCACGACAAGGGCCTTTTTCACCATACCGCTCTTCTGCAAAACCCTTATGCTCACGGCTATATCGTTAAGGATGCAGAACCCCTCGCCGTGGTCCGGGAAGGCGTGGTGGAACCCGCCTCCCAGATGCACCGCGGCTCCGGCTTCAAGCGCCATCTTCGCGGTCCTGAGCGTACCCCCGCAGCAGGCCACCGCCGCGGAGACCAGTTCTGCGGAATAAGGCACTTCCATCGTGTATATCTCTTCACGGCTTAAAGTGCCGTTCCTCAGTTTGTCTATGTATTCGGTAGTGTGTACCGTCATTATGTCGTCGTATCTCAATTTTTCCGGCTCTACAAGATCGTATCTCCCCTTAAGTCCGTCATCGGCGACGATACGCCTCTTCAACAGCCTGTACTTCAGCGTCGGGAACACGTGTTCGCCGATGTCGACGTAATAGGATTCAGAATACACTATAGGTATTTTCTGCGCCGTTTTGTCAAACATCTTATTTGTCTGCCGGCTGTACGCCGTTACGTAAGTTCGCCTATGTAAGACTCGACCGCTTTCTTCATCATCTCCCAGTCTTCCTTCGAATGGATGCCGAACTTCTGCTTCCGCTTCCAGTCGCCGTTCTTTTTCTGCCAGAGATACAGGCAGACCTGCTTCTTCGCGTAGCTCTCAAGCAGGACCACCGCCGCCCACCAGTCGAACCTCTTGTTGATGGTCCGGTGTTGAAGAACGCGTAAAGGAGCCTTTATCGGAAGACGCTCTTCCTTTTCTTCGCCTCCTGCCGTTTCAGATACCGGCAAGGCATGTCCTTCGTTCGTTTCTTCCAGATCTGATCTTTTCGGTGTATCTTCCATCATTCCTCCTTCGTCAGTTTGGTAAGTCTGACCGAATAGTTCGGACCATCGCCTTCCAGGGCGACATGTCCTTCTCTCGCCAGCCAGCCTATGCTCATCAGTACCAGGTCCCTGTCCTTCCCGAGCCCGCTCATGATGTCTTCCAGAAGAGCGACCCGCTCATGTTTTTCCAGGTAGGTCCATATGTCGCCCGCAGCGATCCCAAGTTTGGTTATCATTTCCCCACCTCCTTTCCGTTCAGGTTATCTTCCCGGGCACCTCTTAGAATGTCTTCCTTTTCAAGCCTCTGGTTAAAACTTCCGCACCTCGGGCATTTCGATATATCCTCGTTCCGGCTGTCTATATACGTGTTCGCGCAAATGTGACAGTGCCAGATGTATTTTTCATCGGAACTGAAGGTTTTCATCCTGGTGCCGAAATTGTAAAAACACCACAAGGCCAGTATCAGCACCGCTGTAAAAAAAAGATAAAAGAAGATCGCCATCGAAAGATCCAGTTTTATCATCTTCCCTGATCCCCCGCCTTCATTTCTATCTCTACCTCGCGCCACTCTTCTCCGACGACCTTATCTTCCGCCGGCGCGAAGATCCAGCTCGAGGCGTACTTGGTGGCGATAATATCAAGCTGCGGATACCCCGTAGTGGTCAAAGGCTCCGCTTTCCTGACGCCGCCCCCGGTGCTCACCAGCACCCTGACCTTCAATGTGAACACGTTCTTCGCCCCGTAGAGGCCGCGCATTATGGACGGCGGGTCGGGCCGGTAGACGACCCTCCTCTCCGCAGTCTCCTCGACGGTCTCGTCTCCCCAGCGCCCCCACTTCACCGGGCTCAATTCTTCTTCCTGCGCGAAATCCATAAGGGGATCCGGCACCTGTTTATACCCGGAGAAAAAATCAAGCAGGTCCGTGTCCATGTTGTCTTCCAGGTGTCTCGGGAACTCCTGCACGGTGACTTCCGTCCTGGGAACGACTATCCGCAGGCGCCCCTCGGCCGTCGTGTCGCCGAAAGACCGCTTGTAGGTGGTCTGGATCATCGGGCTGACGTTCTCTATCATAAGATCAAAGACGGTCTTGTTCAAAATAGGCCCGAGAAAATCCACCCTGGTATACGGTTTGACCCTGCCGATACCTTCGGGAGTGACTATGCTCACGGCGGATATGGCAGTGATATGGATACCGATAGAAATAGCCAAAGCTATACGTAAGTTTCTGCTTATCATGGATCACTGGGTAGTAGCTATGTTTATCTGCTTGATATCTACCTGCCGGCAGATGTCCCATACCTCGATCACCCTGCCCAGATCGGCCTTCTTGTCCGCCTTGATGAGCAGGGACTGGCCGTCGCGCGAGGCGACCGTTATGCGGCTTACAAGCTCCTCGTCGGCAACGGGTCTTTCGTTTATGAAGACCTCGTTCCCTTCGGAGATGGTCACCACCAGGAGCTCTTTGTGCAGGACCTCGCTGGTCACCGCACGGGGCAGGTTAACCCTTATGCCCGGCTGGAATATAAAACTCGACGTCAGCATGAAGAATATCAAGAGCAGGAATATCACGTCTATCAGCGGCGCGATATCAAGGTGTCCCTTTTCCAGGAATATTTTTCTCTTAAATCTCATCTTCCTCCCTCTTCGTTCCGAGGATATTTATGATATCGGTCGCGCTTTTTTCCATTTCGAGCACGAAGCCGTCCACCTTGCTGACAAGGAAGTTATAGGCGACGTACGTCGGGATAGCTACCGAAAGGCCCGCCACGGTGGTTATGAGCGCCTCCCATATGCCCCCCGCCAGGTCCCCGGGGTTGACAGGCATGAGGGTCACGGCTTTCTGTTCTATGACCTGGAACGACTGCACCATGCCCGTCACGGTGCCGAGAAGCCCCAGAAGCGGCGTTATGTGCGCGATGGTCGCCAGGACACCCAGGTTCTTTTCGAGCCGGGGCACCTCGTGTATGCCGGCGTCCTCTATCGCCTCTTTTATCTCGGACCTGGGCCGGTCGTGCTTCATGATGCCCGCCTTAAGAATATGCGCTATGGGGCCGGGCATCGCGTTGCACATGTCGATCGCTTCCACTATCTTGTTCCTTTTCAGCGTCTCCGATACCCCCTCCATGAACTCCTCGGTATTGATCCTCGCGCGCCTGAGGTGCCACAGCCTTTCTATGACGACCGCCAGCGCGATGACCGAGCACATGATGATGATGAACATCAACGGCCCGCCTTTGACTATAAGGTCCCACATATCTTTTCCCTCCTTTTATTTATCGGTTTCGTTACCTGACATACTGTTTCAACAGTTTTATCTTCTCTTTGGCCAACTTCGCCTCCTGGCCTTTCCCATCGGCCAGTTTCTGGTATATCTTGAACGCCCTGTCGTTCTCTCCCCTTTTTTCCAGAAGTTCCGCGCATTTCAGCCACGCCCGCATGACCCAGAAATTCCCGCGCGGGTACTTATATTCAACCTTGAGATACGACTCTATCGCCTTGTCTTCTTTGCCCATTTTCTCGTAACACTCGGCCATGTCGAACTGTATCTGCGCGTTGGCCTCGGAATTCTCCCCGGTAAGGGCCGCCCTGAAATATTCCACCGCGAGGCTGTCCTTACCCTGGACCTTCAATATGGTCCCTATACGGTTGTTGGCTATATTCGTTATGCCGCTGTCCGGGTACTTTTTCATGAGGGTCTCATATTGCGTTACTGCCTTGTCGTATTTTCCCTCTTTCTTGTATATGTCGCCTATGGTCAGTATCGCCTGCGGCGCCCATTTACCGCGGGGGTGCTCGTTGTAAATGCTTTCAAAACGGGCCATGGCCTCGTCGGCCTGACCGCTTTCGTACAGCGCCCAGCCCAGCCAGTAAGACGCGTCTTCCGCCACGACGCTGGCCGGGTATTCATTCACGACTTCCAGAAAATATTTCCGGGCATTCTCGAAGTCGCCCTTGCCGTAATAATATTCCCCGAACCAGAGTTTTATCCCCGGTACGAACCCGCTCTCCCGGCCTTCCGTCAGGATCTCGTCGAAGATCGCCAGGGCTTTCTTTTCCCTGCCCATCTTGTACTGCGCCCAGCCGAGATGGTATTTCGCCCTGATCACGATATCCTTATCCTGAGAGGATGAAACGATCCTTAAATAGATATTTGACGCATTGGCGTATTCGCCGGCGTTATAGTAAGAATTGGCCATCTGCATGGCGGCTTCATCGGCGAGGTCGCTCTGCGGGAATTTTTCAAGTACGGTCTCGAACTGGCTGACGGACGTAGCGTGGTCACCTCTCCGGGCGTAAAGAAGCCCGAGCTGGTAGTAGGCTTTGTCAAGAAGGGATGACTGCGGAAAATTCACTATCAATGACTGGAAAGCTATTATCGCTGAGTCCACACGCCCCATGTCTTTCAGGATCGCCCCCACCTGGTACTGGGCGTGGTCAGCCAGTATGCTCCTGGGGTAATCTCTAAGCACCCTGTCATAGACATCGACGGCCTTCGTATTATCGCCCCTATGGCTAAATATATCCCCGATACTGCACAAGGCGCTGACCACCATATCTTCCCGGTCGGACATCTCTACCGTCATATCGAACTCTTCCAGAGCCTTGTCCTCTTCACCGGCGCCCAGGTACGCCCATGCCAGGTTATAGTGCATCTCGTCCGAGAATTCCCCGTTGGGATATTCCAACAGGCCTTCCTTATAGACCCGGATCGCCCCCTGAAGGTCCCCGGTCTTATACAGGGCATCAGCAAGCCAATAATAAGCGTCGTCCGTCCACACATTACGCGGGACCTCTTTGATCACCTTCTCATATGCCTCCATAGCCTTTTCCCGCTCGCCCCTTTTAAGGTGTATCCTGGCAAGCCCCATAAGCGCAGCGCTCCTGAACTGCGGCTTCGCCATGCCGGATTCTATCCTTTCGAACCACTCCGCGCTCTTTTCCAGATCTCCTTCCTCAAGATAAGACCTGGCAAGCTTGTATTCGGCCACGTCTTTCCATGGCGTGCTCTCGCTTACCTGCAGCGCCATCTCAAGGTTTTTGGTAGCCTTCGGGAAATCCCCGAGCTTATAATAACAATCGCCCAGCATATAGTACGCGTCGAACGCGCGCTCGTTCACGGGATAAGTAAGGATAAAGTTCTCCAGTTCCGGGGCAGCATGATCATACCAGCCAAGTTTGAACAATACCTCCGCGACCTTGTATTTGGCTTTTATTGCCAGGTCGGACTGGGGGTATTTCCTCACTACCTCCCTGAACGTCTCCATGGCCGTGGCATACTCGCCCATCTTCTCGTAGCACCATGCCTGCGAATAAAGAGAATACGGCACATACTCGCTTGTCGGGTACGAATCCACCACAAGCTGGTAAAAGGCGAGGGCCTGTTCAAAATCCTTCTCCTCGAAATATACCTCGGCTACCCAGTAACCCGCCTGCGCGGCATGACCGGTACCGGCATAATCGTCAAGTACGAGGTTATATTCAACGAGCGCTTTTGCGGGCATGGATTTTTCATAGTAGACCCTTCCGAGAAGCAGGTGCGCCTCGGCCTCGAGCTCCCCGGGGATCTCCATGACAAGGAGTGAATTGAGCCGGTTTTCCGCGAGGTCGTAAAAACCGTCCTTTATGGCCTTCCTCGCGAAATCGATCTCCGAACGGAACTCTTTTTCAAGGCCTTCCGCGGGAAAGCTCCATAAAAGAAGGAACAATAATAGATATGGAGTAACTCTCTTCATTTTACGGGATAATTAGAACATGCAAACTTATAACCTTAAGGACACGGCTAAAGCCGATTGTAAGGTAAGTAATATATGATATGCTATCAGAATAGGGCTAGACTTTCAACAGCTTTTTGAGGTATTTTCCGGTATAGGACCTCTTGTCGCCGACTATCGCTTCGGGGGTGCCGCAGGCGACGACCTCGCCCCCGTAGTCCCCGCCTTCCGGCCCGAGGTCTATGACATGATCCGCTGACTTGATGACATCGAGGTTATGTTCTATCACAAGCACCGTATTTCCGGCCGTTACAAGCCTCTGCAGTACGTCCAGAAGCTTATGTATATCCGCGAAATGCAGCCCGGTCGTGGGCTCATCAAGTATATAAAGTGTTTTGCCAGTTGCAGTTTTGGAAAGTTCCGTGGACAGCTTGACCCTCTGGGCCTCGCCTCCCGACAGGGTCGTGGCCTGCTGCCCCAGCTTGATATACCCGAGGCCCACATCATACAGGGTCTTGAGCTTATTGCTTATGGCCGGTATGTTCACGAAAACCTTCATCGCCTCTTCGACGCTCATTTCGAGCACATCGGCTATATTGTACCCCTTGTATCGTATTTCGAGCGTCTGGTCATTGAACCTTTTACCGTTACAGACCTGGCACTGCACGTATACGTCCGGCATGAAATGCATTTCTATCTTCCTCACGCCGTCCCCCTGGCAAGCTTCGCACCTTCCCCCCTTGACGTTAAAGCTGAACCGTCCCGGTTTGTAGCCGCGCATCCTCGATTCCGGCAGTGAACTGAAGAGTTTCCGTATGGGATCAAAAGCCCCGGTATAAGTGGCGGGGTTGGACCTCGGGGTCCTGCCTATCGGCGCCTGGTCGATGACTATGACCTTATCAAGGTTCTTTATGCCCTTTATGCTTTTATGTTTTCCCGGCTTTTCCTTGGCCCGGTAAAGCTTCTTGGCAAGCGACCTGTAGAGTATCTCGTCGACCAGAGTGCTTTTACCGGACCCGGAGACTCCTGTCACACAGTTAAAGAGGCCGAGCGGTATCTCCACGTTAATATTCTTTAGGTTATGCTCGGCAGCGCCGATGACCTCCAGGGTCTTTCCCTGCTCGCGGGTGCGTCTCTCCTTCGGGGCCTTTATCTGAAGATCTCCCCTCAGATATTTGCCGGTAAGAGAATCCCTGCTTTTCAACACATCGTCCAGGCTCCCCTTGGCTATGATCCTGCCTCCATGTTCTCCGGCGCCCGGCCCGAGGTCGATTATGTGATCGGCCTGCCTGATCGTGGCCTCGTCATGCTCCACGACGATCAGGGTGTTCCCCAGGTCCCTTAGAGCGACCAGCGTATCCAGGAGCTTCCGGTTATCCTTCTGGTGAAGCCCGATACTCGGCTCATCCAGGACGTAAAGCACCCCCACAAGGCCCGCCCCTATCTGCGTGGCAAGGCGTATCCGCTGGTCCTCACCCCCCGAAAGAGTGTTGCTCTTCCTGTCAAGAGTGAGGTAATCAAGTCCCACGTTCGTCATGAAATCCAGCCGGGAGTTTATTTCCTTCAGCACTTCCTCGGCTATCTTTTTGCGCATGGCGTCCAGTTTAAGCCCCGAGAAATACTTCTTCGCCGCGGTTATCGACATCTCCGTAATATCGGTTATGTTCTTCCCGTCGATATAGACCACCAGCGATTCCGGGCGGAGACGCTGGCCCTTGCAGTCCGGGCACGGCTGGACCGTCATGAAGCCGCTTATCATCTCTTTGATAAAATCGCTTTCGGAATGCCGGAAACGCCTCTCCAGATTGGGTATCACGCCCTCGAAACCCGATTCCCAGTCGCCGTAAAGCACCATCTGCTTTTCTTTGGCGGTCAGCTTCTCGTACGGCTGCTCGAAATCGATACCGTTATAACGGCACATCCTCCTCAGCCGCCTCCGGTAGTGGAGAACTATCCCCTTCCCGCCTCTTTTCCAGGGGACGACGGCCCTGATCAACGGTTCCGACTTATCCGGCACGATCAGCTCGGGGTCTATCTCGAGCTTATGCCCAAGCCCGTTACAGGAAGGACACGCGCCGTAAGGGCTGTTGAACGAAAAGTTCCTCGGCGCGAGCTTCTCGAAACTTATCCCGCATTCTACGCAAGCGTTCTGTTCGCTGAAAAGGACGTCCTCCCCCAGGCCTTTCTCCCCCTCGCCCGCGGGAGCGATGACGATCACTCCGCGCCCCATCTTAAGCGCTATCTCGACCGAATCCGACACACGCGTGCGCGCCCCTTTCTTCATGGCGATCCGGTCCACAACGGCCTCGATGGTATGTTTTACTTTCTTGTTCAGCCGGGGGATCCTGTCGCCTATTTCGACTATCTTACCGTCAAGACGGACCCGTATTATCCCTTCCTTCCTGGCGGTCTTCATCACCTCTACATGTTCGCCTTTCCTGCCGCGGATAAGGGGAGCGAGCACCATGAACTTCGTGCCTTCCGAGAACGACATTATCCGGTCGACTATCTGCTGGGAACTCTGGCTGGATATTGGCTTGCCGCATTTAGGGCAATGCTGGGCGCCGATCCTCGCGAAAAGCACCCTGAGATAATCGTAGATCTCCGTCTGGGTGCCTACCGTGGAACGGGGATTCCTGCCGCTCGCCCTTTGCTCGATGCTTATTGTCGGGGAAAGCCCTTCTATGTACTCGACGCGGGGTTTCTGGAGCTGTTCCAGGAACTGCCTGGCATAGCTGGAAAGTGATTCGATGTAACGCCTTTGTCCTTCAGCATATATGGTGTCAAAGGCCAGTGATGATTTCCCTGAACCCGAAAGACCGGTAATGACGCAAAGGATGTCCCTGGGGATGGTTACGTCGATATTCTTGAGATTATGCTCCCTCGCCCCTTTTATGAAGATCTTATCTTTTCTCATAGGAGACAATTGTATCATAATAGTATCCTATAAACAAGATTCCCCTCCCGTCACCCCCGCCCCTGCCACACAAACACAGCTTAAAGCAAAAATCAACATTATTGCTGATTCCCAAAAATAATATTTGATGTTTTATGAAATTTCCTATATACTGATATGTAAGACACTTATAAAAAAAGGAGGTACTATGAAAATAGGCAAAAGGATCCGGCAGCTCCGAAAAGAAAAAGACATCACCCTCGAGGAGCTGTCCCAGAAAAGCGGCGTCGCCCTTGCCACTCTGAGCCGCATGGAGAACAACAAGATGACGGGCACCCTGGAATCACACAACAACATCTGTAAAGCGCTCAACGTATCACTCGCGGAGCTCTACCGCGAGCTCGAGGACGAAGCCAAAACGGTCGAATCCGTCTCCAGACAAAAAAGGACCGAACACTTCGTCCATTCCAGTAGGGCCAAGTACGAGCTCCTGGTATCGAAAACCCTCGAAAAGAAAATAATGCCCCTCATGATGAAGATCACCTCAGGGGGCGAAACCCAGGAAGAACAGAACAAGCCCGGGGTAGAAAAATTCATTTACATGATCACGGGAACGATGACAGCTGTTGTCGGAGACCAGGAATACGCGTTGAAAAAGGGAGACAGTCTGTACTTCGACGCATCTCTGCCCCATGTTTTCAGAAATAACGGAAAGACGGACACGGAAGCCGTGTGCATAATTTCACCACCGGCGCTGTAAGGATCGTATGTCGTATATAGTATATAGTTTGAGGTAGCGCAAATGGATAAAAAAAGCAAAAACTTTCGCGATCTAAGGATCTGGAACAAAGGCATTGAAATTGTTTGTGATACATATGATCTCACCAACAAGTTTCCTAGATCCGAACTGTACGGTCTTGTATCCCAGCTTAGACGCTCCGCCGTCTCAATACCCTCAAACATCGCGGAAGGTTTCAAGAGATTCCACGATAAAGAATATAAACAGTTTCTTTACATAACGCTGGGGTCTTCCGCCGAATTAGAAACTCAACTTGAGATCTCGGCAAAACTTAATTACATAAAAACACATGATCTTGATAACATGCGGGAAAAAATCGACCATTTATCAAAGATGATCTCTGTTCTGATTAAAAAATTGCGATAATAATATGCGATATACTATATGCAAAATGCTAAATACAAAAAGGGAGGTTATTCATGGTTAGAAAGAAAATACTTATATGCGACGATGAGCTCGGCGTAAGAGAATCCCTCAATTTGATACTTGAAGACAGCTATGACCTTGATTTTTCGTCTTCCGGAAAAGACGCCGCGGAAAAGATCAGGAACGGCCGTTATGACGGCCTTTTACTTGACATCAAAATGCCCGAGAAAGACGGCCTTGAGACCCTGGAAGAGATCAGGCAGATCGATCCCGATATTAAGGTCATCATAGTAACGGGTTACCAAAGCGTAGAGACCGCCTCAAAAGCGATCCAACTCGGCGCCATGGACTACATCACCAAACCATTTGAAAGTGAGGAAGTAAAAGAAAAAGTGAGCCGAATTTAATGTGAATACATTATTATACTTCTCAATAACTGGTGCTATTAACTTTATCGCAATATCTCTCTTTGCCCTTTTTGTATACCTCAAGAATCCTAAGTCAGAAGTCAATCTCCGATGTAGCATCTTTAATTTGACTGTTGCTGTCTGGGCCTTTGGCTACATATTCTGGCCTTTAGCGAACACTAAACAAGAAGCACTTTTTTGGTTTCAGATACTTCACTGTGGCACTAATTTCACATCAATCACACTTTTTCACTTCGTTAGTTCTTTTCTTAAAATAAAAAAGCGAAAATTATTAATATTAGGTTACACACTTAGCCTATTCATCCTGCCTTTTATTTTCACCCCTTACTTTATCAAAAACATGCGGTCTATTGGCATTTTTCCTTTCTGGGGCGTGCCTGGTCCTATGTATTGTTTATATCTGATTAACTTCTTCACATATGCCATTTTGTCCATATTCTTTATGTATAAGGCATATTCGATTTCCTCTTTTGAGAAAAAGAATCAACTCAAATATATTTTAGCAGGAACTATCGCTGGCTACGTAAGCGGATCAACTAATTATTTATTGTTTTTCGGAATACCTTTTACCCCCTATCTTACTGGATTAACATTTATATATGTCGCTGCTTTTGTTTACGCCATAGCTGCACACAAATTAATGAATATTACTATTATTTTCCGAAAAACTATAGTTTATTCCATTTTAGCTACGATAATTACAATATTATATTTTGGAGTAGTTTTAGTTTTTGAAAATATTTTTAGAATATATTACGGTTATAAGTCTTTCCCGATTTCCTTTATTGTTATTATCTCTTTTCTTCTTCTTTTTCAACCATTAAAAAACTATATCCAAAGAATGGTTGATAAATACTTTTTCCACGGCACCATTGCCCAGATCGACGAAGAAAACATCAAACTCCGCGAGGAACTCCAAAAAACCGAAAAACTGAAAGCTGTAGCTACTCTCGCGGCCGGCATGGCACATGAGATCAAAAACCCGCTTACATCAATAAAGACCTTTACGGAACATATCCCCAAAAAGGGAGATGATCCGGCATTCCGGGACAAGTTCTATAAGATCGTCGGCAATGAGGTCGACAGGATAAATTATACGGTCAAACAGCTTTTGGAATTTTCCAAACCAAGCAAACCCCAACTGAAAGAAACCGACATAAACAATTTATTGGATGATACCCTGAACCTGTTAAACAATGATCTCCTAAAACATAACATTAAAGCTGAAAAGACCTATTCTTCCCTGCCGGCCGTCAAAGTAGACCCTTCCCAGATGAAACAGGTGTTCCTCAATATACTGCTGAACGCTATCGAATCTATACATAACAGCGGGGTTATTACAGTTAATACTACTCTAAAAAAAGATAATGATATATCTATAAAGATCTCGGATACGGGCAAGGGGATCGATAGAGAAGACCTTAAACATATCTTTGACCCGTTTTTCAGTAAAAAAGACGGCGGGACGGGCCTCGGCCTCAGCGTGGTCCACGGTATCATCAAAAAACACCATGGCAAGATAAATGTTGAAAGTTCACGGGAGAAAGGAACTGTTTTCGAAATCCTTCTATCGGTCTCATGAATATTATTAACGCTTTCTGTCTGTCAAATATACTGGTTATTATCTCTTCCCTCTTCATGGGGATATTTATACTGGTAAGAGGCTGGACCAGACCGGAAAATAAGCTCTTCGGTCTCCTGTGTTTTTTGACGGCCTTATGGGGATTGGGGGCGTATAAGCTCTCGATAGACTCATCAATGTCATGGGAGTCCGGCTTCTTCTGGTGCCAGGTGGCATATACAGGTGTAATATCCGTCCCTGTGTTATACTTTCATTTTATCACCTCCTACCTCAAGCTGAATAGAAAACGGCTTCTCCTTTGCGTATACGCGCTTGGGAGCGTGTTCCTGATATGCAACATTTTCGCGAGAAGATTATTTCTGGGAGACATACGGCTTATATTCGGTCAGTTCTATTTCGTCGACTGGGTCAAACACCGCAACCCGCTTTTCCTTTTCTTCTACATATCATTTTACTGGGCCCTGCTCGGATATACCTTTGTACTGCTTCTCAGTTCTTACAGGAATTCTTCGGGCCATAGACGCACTCAGCTGAAATATATCATACTGGCATCAGCCTTCGGCTGGATAGGTGCGGAATGCATCTTCCTGCCCACCCTGGGAATAGACCTGTATCCCTTCTCGAATTTCCTCGTCGCGTTGTACCCGATAATCATGGGATATGCCATCGTCCGCCACCAGCTGATGGAAATAGAAGTAGTGGTCAAAAAAACGCTGGTCTATTCTATCATAATTTCCGTCATAACGATCCTGTACTTTATCATCGTCTATATCCTGGAAAAGGTCTTCAGCGTTATTTTAGGGTACCACTCCATACCGATAGCTGTCGGCATAATAGCCTTCTTTTCGATAATATTCATCCCCCTGAAGAACAGGGTCCAGCGCATAATCGATAAAGGTTTCTTCCACGGCACGATAGACCAGATCGATGAGGAAAACATCAAACTCCGCGAGGAACTCCAGAAAAGTGAAAAACTAAAGACCATAGCCACCATCGCCGCCAGCATGGCGCACGAGATCAAGAACCCTCTCACATCGATAAAGACCTTCACGGAACATCTGAACAAAAAAAAGGATGACCCTGATTTTATAAGGAAATTCCAGGAGATCGTAGGCGGCGAAGTGGACAGGATCAACTACACCGTTAAACAGCTGTTGGAGTTCTCCAAACCGAGCGAGCTCCAGATCAAAGAGACCGACATAAATACCTTGCTGGATGATACCCTGGCCCTTTTGAACAGTGACCTTCTGGAACATAACATCAAAGTGAAAAAAGATTATTCTACCCTTCCCCGCATCAAAGTCGACCCCTCCCAGATGAAACAGGTCTTTCTCAATATCTTCCTGAACGCTATCGACGCGATGAGGCGTAACGGCACTATTTTTGTCTCCACCAGGCCGAGCGCGGCGAACGCGAAAAACCCCGATTCGGTGACCATTTCGATACGCGATACCGGTAAAGGCATCGACAGGCAGGACCTGAAGCATATCTTCGACCCGTTCTTCAGCAAAAAAGACAGCGGGACCGGCCTCGGCCTGAGCGTGGTACATGGGATAATCGAAAAACACGGAGGGAAGGTCAAAGTCGGCAGTAAACCCGGGGAAGGCACTTCGTTCAGCCTTATCCTTCCTCTTCAATAGATCAGGTGTTGATCTTCAGTTTACCCTTCCTGTAAGCCAGGAGAAACGCGCTCACCACTATAGGATCGAACTGTGTCCCCGAGTTGTCCTTGATTATCTGCACGGCTACCTCTGACATCTTTTTCTGCCTGTACGGGCGGTCGCTCGTTATGGCGTCATAGGTGTCCGCCACGGCGATTATCCGGGCCATCAGCGGGATCTCTTCCCCTTTTAACCCGTCAGGGTACCCTGTTCCGTCATATCTTTCATGGTGGGCCCTTACTTCTCTTGCTATATCCCCAAGCTCGCGTATGGGATAAAGAATAGCGGCTCCCGTAACTGAATGTTCCTTTACCTTCTCATATTCTTCTTTTGTTAACTGTGAGTTCTTGTTCAGGATGCTGTCAGGAACACCGATCTTGCCCACGTCATGCAAAAGAGCCGCCACATGAAGCGTTTCCCTGAAATTCTTATACGCCTGGGCCTCCGGTATTTCCGCCAGCTCCTCGGCAATGGAAAGAGCATACTGTGTAACGCGTTCCGTATGGCCATGCGTGTAAGGATCCCTGGCGTCGATCGCGGCGGCGAGCGAGATGGAGGTATGGATGAATATCTTATGCTCCCTTTCATAAAGCTGGTGTATCTCGTATATCTTATCCTGGAGGTCCTGGATAAGCTGGGCGTTCGCTATCGCCATTGCGACATCATTGGCAAGCGTCGTGAAGAAACCTAGCTCCTGTCTCGTGAATTTCAGATTAGAAAGCTTCTTCCCGAGCACAAAAATACCTATGAGGTCCTTCTTGTAATATATCGGCAAACATACATTGGCTTTTAAAAGTTCCATCTGCCTCGCGGACTGTTCCAGAAGCCCGGCAAGTTCACCGTTCTCTTTTACGGATTCGTCCCTGTGCAGCAGATCCAGAAGCCCCTTGTAATCCACGGCTCCCGTATCCGAGATCTTCAGATTGTGACGCTCGTTAAAAAGACGTATAAGCGGGTTTTCACGCGTTAACTTTATGAAACCTATCGGTATTTTCAGGCCTTCCGCCCCTTTACTGTCGATCAGGATATATGAATCAGCGTCCATCCGGTGCAGGAGCATAGCCGTGTGGGTCACCTTTACCTGTTCATCGATCGTCCTCACGATCATCCTTATCAGATGTTCCGGCTTCTTGAAACGTATCATTGTACGCGAAGCGTTCTCAAGGAACACCTGGTAGTCGAGCTCAGGTTCCTGCCGCCTGCCGATATTATCGATGGGTATCAACGCCCCATCACAGTTCTTCATCTTCTCAGTGATCCAATCCTGTAACTTAAGCCAGTTATTTTCCTGTGACATCGCCACCCCTGTTCATCTTTATCTGCTCGGCTATCGTGAACACCGTCCTCTCAAGTTGTTCCAGTAAAAGAGGTTTGGTTATATATTCTACCACCCCGTGTCTTTTTGCCTCTTCGGCCTTCTCGGCATCATCTATCGCGGTGACCATTATGATCTTCACGTCGCTTCCCGTCTTCCGTATCTGCCTGAGGGTTTCCATGCCGTCCATAACGGGCATCTTGACGTCCAAAAGGACTATGTCCGGTTTCCTTGTCTCGACCAGGCTCAAAGCCTCTTTACCGTTATAGGCAACGAATACATCAAAATCCCTCTCTTTGAAGAAATTCTTCACGAAATCACAGATATCGACCTCATCGTCAACGACAAGCAATCTTATCATGACAAGTCCCCCTTTTTGTCGGAGTTAGCCGCCTCGAGCACCAGATTTTCCAGTTCTTTCAGGCTTGTTACCGGTTTCTCGATAAAAGCGTAAGCGCCTTCTTTTAAAAGACGGGTTTTTGTCTTCCCCGCGTCATTGAAAGCCGTTATAAAGATGGTCTTAATGTCCACGTCCATGCCTTTTATCTCCCTCATGACCTCATCCCCGTCAAGCCCTTCCATCTTGAGGTCAAGAAGAACCACGTCATACCGGCCTTTCTTCAAGAGTTCCAAGCCCGCGGAACCCTCAGACGTGATGTCTATCTGATAGCCTCTTGGCTCAAAGTATTGTTTTAAGAGATCAGTAAAACTGGTCTCATCATCTATGGACAATATCCTCGGTTTTTCCATGGTTCTCATGAACCGCTTTTAGCCTCAAAAGCCATGTCTTCTTCCGGCACCATAATCTCAAATGTCAGAGTGAAGATCGTACCTTTTTCCGGCTTACTCCTTACGAATATCTGGCCGTTATTTCTTTCCACGATCTGCCTCACAATGAACAAGCCGAGACCCGTGCCTTTACCGGGTTCTTTTGTAGTGAAAAAGGGATCGAAGATCCTCTCTAAATTGTCAGAAGTGATCCCCGTTCCTGTATCTTCGATATCAACACGGACTTTCTTATTGTCCCTGAAAGCCCGGATCGTTATTTTGCCGCTGCCGGCTATGGACTGGGCAGCGTTACGTATGATGTTGAAAAATATCTCCTGGACCTGTTTTCTGTCCGCAGCGATCAAAGGGAGATCTTCTTCGAACTCTTTGATAACAGCTATATTGTCCAGCTTGAGATCGTGCTCCACGAGCGCTATGACCTCATCGAGCTCTTTTTCCAGTTTCACGTCACCCTCTATAACACCCTTTGATGGTTTCGCGAATGATGACAGTTTTCTCGTGATGACCGTTGCCCTGTCCGTCTCATGTATAATCTTTTCCATGATCTCCCGGGCCTTCTTCAAAAGCTCCTGCGGGGTTTTATCCTTATAAACCCCCTCTTCAAGATTGAGAAGGAACATCTCACATAAACCCCGTGTTATCCCAAGCGGGTTACATATCTCATGATTGATCCCCGCCGAAAGAGTGCCGATAACGGCCATTTTTTCTCTCTGCGCCGCCTGGGCCTGCGCCTCTGAAAGCTTCTCAAAAAGCTGCGCGTTAGTAATGGCGATGGCGAGCGTCTTCGCGAGAGGCAAAAGAATATCTATATCATCCTGGGTGAATTCTTCATCTGATTTTTTCTTTCCGAGAGACAAAATACCTATCATGCTTCTCTGGCGCAACAACGGTATCACCAGATCTGCCTGGAGATCACTCAACGTTTTTTCTATCTGCTTCCCCAGAAGCTTTTTTTGTTCAATATCGTCAAGAAGTATATATTTTCCCGTCTCTCTCAAATAAGTCACTACCTTTTCCTCATCAGGCAGCTCATATTCCGCGTCCTCTAATCCAGCCGAAACGACGATCTTGAATTCATTTTTTTCCTCATCCTGAAGCAATATTGAAGCGTTTTCCAATTTAATAATATCCGCCAGCTTGTTTACCGTAAGATTGACTAAATTTTGGAGGTCTAACACCGTAAGAACTTCCTCGGTAAAGGTTTTAAGAAGCTGCTTATAGTCATATTTTTTCTGAAATAAATATCTATCGGTTGCGTTTCTTAAAAAATTTTCAAGAGGTCGGAGCATCAAAACTACTACTAATACAGAGGGTGCCATTGCTATCCAGCGATTTTTTACGACATTTTCAAATACAACAGAACCTAAATAGGCAAAACTTGTAAAAACAGCATAAGACGCAACAAAAAGACCTGCAAAAACAAGAGTCTTTTTGATAATAATTTCAATATTCAAAAGTTGATGTCGAACTATGGCATATGCAATTATGGCAAAAGAAATCAATATAAATATGAAGCCAATCGGATAAAATTCTTTCCCGTAATTAACAATAAAATCTGATGACGCAGGTATATAAAAAAGCAATGAGAAAAATACATATTTAATTTGATTGTATCGGCCAGTTGTGTTTGTGTCTCTCAATCCTTTTGCTAAAATATAAACTCCTCTCATAGCAAGAAAAACCAGCAATAACAAGTATGCAGGGTGAATAATGCCGGCCTCCGGATAAGGCCCCCAATAATAATCATAGCTTCCTGATATGAACTTTCTTGTTCCCCATAGCAAATACAAAAATATTAATCCTGCAAAATATGAAAAGTTAATTAGCAATGATTCTTTTTTCTGTCGATTTAAAAAAGTTGCCAAAAAATGATAATAAACTATGGGTATAAATATGATGCCGCTATAGCCAATATTTATGATTGTAGTATTGAGTCCTTTAAACATCGATGAAAAGAGGATAAACCAACTAAATTGCCATATAAAGGTTGCAAGACAAAGAAACATAAAACATTTATTTGTGTTTGATTCCTTATTCTTGACAAACACAAATATCCCAAGGAATAAAAACCACAATGATGTAATTAATGGCGGCATGTAATACATTTCATTAACTGCTCAATTTACCAATAACCTTTTCAACGTTTTTTAATTCAACTTTATCTAAATATTTTTTTGCACCTTCTAACAACTCTCTGGGTATAGGTATAACTACGTTATCGATATTGCTGAAACCAATTTTTTGTTTACCTATAGCAAGTACTTCATTTGTCTCTTCATTTGTGAAAGTAAACAATAACTCAACCGTAGTCAAGCTAATCCTTTTTGGCTCAACAGTAATCCCTATCTTATTGAACAAAAAACTTTCTTTTTTGAAGTTAACTGATGCTGAAATAGTTATATATTTAACTCCCGAAGTCAACATTTCAGAATAACCACCAGCTATCTGCTTAAAAAACTCTTCTCTCGCCATCCCTTGCCATTCAAAATACTTTGCGAAATAAGTATTGCCAAAAGCATTGGTATCTGTCAAATATACTATTTTAGAAAATTTAAATTTCTTGCTCATTTTGCTCCTTTTTTTCGTTAATTAACTTCACTAAAGCTGAAATTGTTTTGATGTTGCTTAACTCCTCATTTCTTATTTTTATCCCTAATCTTCTTTCTACTTCATACATTAGCTCTACTATCTGAAATGAATCAAAACCAAGATCATTTATGTTTGT
>Ga0180432_10000204_pt1 | contig 96326 bp, 90 predicted proteins | sample SS_ome_10_FD_132414 | JGI IMG/M metagenome (GOLD analysis project Ga0180432, IMG submission 132414) | Hypersaline lake sediment archaeal communities from the Salton Sea, California, USA - SS_1_MS_2 metaG | ecosystem: Environmental > Aquatic > Non-marine Saline and Alkaline > Hypersaline >... | reverse complement strand
TTGATACTCGGCGATTCCTTCTCCTCGGAGAGAAGGGCGCTGACCATCTGCATTCCTCTGTGGAGGGCCATTTCGGGAACCAGCTTTTCATCGACATAGAGGGCAAGCACCCTGATATTTATTCCTGCGGTTCTCATTCCCGGCACCCATTCATCCTCGATGACGTGCTTCTGTCCATAGGCTCTTTGTTCAATGACATCCATCAAGAAGTCGGAGTGAACATCCACAAAAGGGCGGATTTTATCTGTCATGAGAGTAGCTCCTTGCTCATTTCTGCCTATGACCATATCAAATCACATACCTGTATGACAACTCCTATCTGATTGCTGGATGCATTTCCAAAGCCGTGATGGATGCCGTTTCGAATGATAAGATTGGTGATTCCGAAAACCCACCAATTTTCCCCAGCGTGGAAAATTGGCTCGGTTTCCGGCGTCGGCTCTCCTTTCCCCTTGGGGAAAGGAACCATGCCCGCCTCCGGCCTTCAAACGGTTTTCTCCATCACACATTCTTATCAATCAATAATGCACACAAGAAGCTTGCGCAATCACGGTTTTGGAAATGCATTTCTCATTGCTTTAGAATCAATACGTTGGTTCTTTGTTTAAGTTTCAACCTTTCTTCAGCAAAACTCGGGGAATCATTTTTCAAAAATATAAGTCATTGAGTCGAAGTCGATAGTCCAGGACGCGAAGTTTTTAAGGAATTGATGGGAGATGAGACCATCCCAAATAAAGCCCAATTTCCAGTACGGATTTTTTTGAACCATGACCCAAGCCATGCCCTGGGTTGGTTTCTCCAGGATCAAATCGCCCATCCCGAGAGAACTGATCTTGAACCAGCTGTACTCTGTTCCTTGAATCTTTGTCAGTTCGAGATCCATGTCTGCGATCAACCCGTCCATCCCAATAAAAGGCATGGAAGCGGCCAGGCCCGAATCCACGAAGAAGGTCAAGTTATCCGTTCCGTTCAGGCTGCCGCGGACGAACATCAAATGAGTGACATCAAGGACAAAGGGCATCGTCACGATCTCTTTGCCTGCGATGGATGCTTTGAACTGCTCTTTCCCTCTTTGGCTTCGTTCCCGGAAGACCATCTGTTTATTGCTGTAATCGACCGTGGCCAGAAATTCCTTCAAGGCCTGTGTGGTGATGACGCCATCGCTCTGAGGACCGCGGGATTTCCACTCGGCCAGGGTGAAGGGGACGTTCTTAAGGGTGACCTCCCCCAGTTTGACGGCGTCGGCCCGGCCCAGAAATTCTTCCACTTCTTCGCCTTTCGTGTAGGCATATTTCCCTTTGGTCGTTACCAGCTTGTCAAGCCCGCACTCCTCGGCCACGACTTTATCGATGTAGAACAGGTTCCCCCCTGTATCCAGGATAAACTCCAATTCTTTGCCGTTGACCATGACTTTCATGGATGGAAGCATTCCCTTGATTTCATAAGGGAGCCTCGCGATTTTTTCCTCGTTGTCCCACTCGATCTCGTAAGGCTTACCCGGGAATTTGTTCATAAAATCCAAATATCTCTTAAGTTTATCAATCTCGGGAAAATCTTTCGCTTTGGCATACTGATGGGTCTGGAAATATGTCAGGACCAGATATTCCAGGGCCTTTTTATAGTCCTCCGAATCTTTTTCAGCTATCTTCATGATATGGGAAAAGCGTTTCTCAGAATCAGAGTAGTCACCCAGAAGATAAGCTAGCCTTGCACCAAGCATAAGAGATTCGACATCCTTGGACTTCTTGAGCAGAGGGCTGATGATCTCCTTGGCTTTCCAGAAATTTCCGGTTTGAAAGAGGAGTTTTGCGTATTCTTTTCGTAGCGCATCGTCAGCAGTCGCCTTAGTGAAAGCGGCTTCAGCGCTTTCCAGCTCCTTCAACACGTCAGACCTGTATCTGATTTTCTCCTCGTCAGCCGCTGTGATTGTCACAGTCATAGCCAAGAAAATGACAAGCACAAAGAATGCCAATAAATGTTTGTGATACCAATTCATTCTATCCCTCCATTTCTATTTATTGCGTAAATTCACAGGCAGTGTGATGTGGGTGGGGAAGCTTTTCGACCGGTAGATGCGCTGCGTGGCTTTCTGGAAATCCCCTGCTTTAGCTTTGAAGATGTTCGGCACCCAGGTCTGGGGGTTGCGGTCTATGAGCGGAAACCATGAGCTTTGGATCTGAACCATGATCCGGTGCCCTTTGAGAAACCTGTGATTGCGGTCACGGAGGCTGATTGCGTACTCGGTGACCTTGTTGGGAACTACCGGTTCGGGCACTTCGAAGCTGTTCCGAAATCGTGCCCGGAAAACCTCTGCGCCGACAATCAACTGATAGCCGCGCATATCCCACACCTTATGCTTTTCTGGAAAAACATCAATAAGCTTGACCACCCAATCGCAATCCTCACCAGAGGTTGAGGCAAAAGTCCGGGCAATCGGCTCGCCCGTGATCGAAAGGTCTTCTTCCAGGGGTTCGCTGATGTAGGACAGGACGTCTGTCCGCCCGTGCACGAAGCGCTGGTCTTCCAGCGTCCACTCCTGCCAACCCCATGGATAGAGGTAAGGGCGGTAGCGGAAGGGCACCGGCTTGGCCGGATCGGAAATGTAGCAGTCAAAGTCGTCTTTGCTGTCAGAGCTCGGAGTATCAAAGGACAGTTTCCCCGAAGGATGGAGATAGAGGTTGCGATTCTCGATCCCCTCCTTGGGCGGCCACTCATCGTAATACTGCCACTCGTTGGAGCCCATCTGAAAAGTCAAGGCCTCCACGAGCGGAAGTTCGCCCTTGTCCTTGAGCCAGTAGGTGAACCATTTGAGGTGAATTTCATCCCGGAAATGCCGGGCCGTATCGGTTTCCAAGTCGAGCGGTCCTAAAGTGCGGCCGGTTTCCTCGAAAGTCCAGCCGCCGTGATACCAGGGTCCGAGCACGAGGAAGTTCTGATCTCTCTCGTCCTTTTTCTCGAGCTTCTGGTAGACTTGAATAGGTCCGTAGAAGTCCTCGGGATCGTACCAGCCGGTGACGTTGAGTGCAGGGACTGTGACTTCGTTCACATGGGGCAGAACGCCGCAGATGCCGCATCGCCAGGTGTCATCCAGGTTCGGATGCTCGACAAAGGCATTCCAGGTGGGCGATATGCCGTGCAGATAATTGTCGTTGATGTTGGACAAGGGCCCCACATCGAGGAACCACTCGTACTCATCCCGTTTGTCGATATAAAGACCGAGAGGCGACTTCCAGGTGTCCAGTACGACAGCAGCGGTAAAGGAGTAACTGAGGCGGAAAGCACCGTTGTGGTGAAAGTCGTCTCCGATGAACATGTCGGCACAGGTGGCCTGGGGTGAAACCGCACGCAGGGCGGGATGCGGATTGATCATAGCTCGTGTGCTCAGGAATCCTCCGTAGGAAATGCCCAGGGTGCCGACCCGGCCGTTGGTGTTGGGCACGTTGTTCACCAGCCACTCGATGGTGTCGTAAAAATCCGTGGACTCGTCGATCCCCTCCGGGTCGTTGGGATCCCGCTGCGGCCTGAGGGCTATGTGCTCACCTTCGGACTTGAGTCTTCCCCTGAGGTCCTGAAGGGCAAAGATGTATCCCTCCTTGAAAAATTCGGTGTAGTAACTGAGACGGGGGCTGAATTTCTTGTATCCAGGATTTGCCTGGTAGGGAGTTCTCTCGAGGATGATGGGCAGCGGTTTGGTAAAACCCTTCGGGTGATAGATTTCGGTGTAGAGCTTGACCCCATCGCGCATGGGAATCATCACGGCTGTCTTCTCCTCGAAGATTTGACTGAGGTCGGGAATTTCCCTGTTGCCCAACTGGTAGGGCTTTGGGCCGGAGCGCCTCTTCACTCCGCTTATGGCACCCCTTCTCTTTTTTGTTGTCTGTTCTTGGTTTTTGCCCTTGCTTCCCTCTATCGAGACAAAGAGGAAACTGCAGACAAGGACAAGCACTGGAATCCGGCTTAGTGCTTTTCGTGCCGACATAACTACCTCCTCCAAAACATATCTTCACTCACTGATTCTTGACAGTATCGGGAAAGCGAAGGACATAGAAATTGAGCGGCGTTTCCATTTGTCTTTTATCCGGCTCTAAGTTATTTTCTGATTTCCACGGTGCCAGCTTCATATACAGCTCCGTGATGTCATCCCCCTCCAGCTTGCGCAAGATTTCGAAGGATTCAAAAACATAGGGAACTCCCTCAGCAGCCAGGATCGCGTTCTGATTGACCACATGAAAGTGAAGGTGGGGCCCACCGGAATTTCCCGTGTTTCCCAGTTCAGCGAGAATTTGACCTTTTTCGACTTTATCGCCAACTTTGACCCGGATACTGTCCTTTTTTATGTGGGCGTACACGGCGTAAATCCCATTGCCGATATCAAGGATGACGACATTTCCCGCAAAATTTTTCCGGGTTAATGTCTCCCGTTTAGGGCCGACATAGGGAACATTTTCAGACACTCCATCATACACGTAAGACACGACTCCATCGGCAACGGCGATGAGTTTTGCCCCGAATCCGTACCAATTTTCGTTCTTGGATTTATCACCTTTAGCCAGTTTGCCATCAGGGCCAAATTTCATGTAATCTATGCCGTAGCGCTGGGCTGCCCGGGCTTTTCCGTCAAAAGCAATGACGGCCCGCCGGCCGACCACATTGTGCGGAATTGTGATCCACTCTCCGCCTTCGAGAGGGGGGCCGAGAACCGGTGGGTTGAAAGGACGGATTTTGACCAAACCCGCTTCTAGAACCTGCTCTTTCAGCTCCTTCTTCTTGTCCGGAACGGGAAGCAAACCCATAACATACTGAACAGACAGGTGATGGATCAATTGAGCCGGAGCGATCTGATCGCCGTCAAGGGTGAGCCAGAGCGTGACATGGGCCCTTTTCCCGCCGCTGATGATCCTTTTATCTTTAGGATTCTTCGGATTCGGAATTGTACCCGTATGAGTGATCAGATCTTCGAGGGATTTGCCCTCGAATGTTCCGAGAGATTTATCCGGATTGCCCTTCCCGAACACCTCGACTCCCTGTATGGTCACATCAGCTGGGCCGAAATTCGTGATGTGAAGCTCGTACAGGAAGTGGGTTTTTCCTTCGCATATGACCGGACTGGGCGGAAAAGGAACATCCACATCAAGAGGAAGGAAGGTCCTTTCCGGTGTTTGGGAAAGAACGGGTAGGCAAAGCGCTAATACAACCACAATGATGGATAACAAAGTGAGTTTTTTCATTAAAACCTCCTTCAAAAAACTGTATTCCTCATGTGTCTATGTTTCCTAAATCAGCCAATGGGGATCACTCCTGAAATTTCATTGGCCAGATCAACAACGGTGTCAGCGTATTTCATCTCCATTTTATCCAGCGAGTATTCACCCGTGGAAAAAGTGAGCGAAACGGCGCCTATGGCCCGATTGGCTTCAGAGTTGATGAGCGGAGCACCCACCGATACCAGGCCGATTATATATTCCTCATCGTTCAAGGAGTATCCCCGTTTTCTTGTTTTGGCCAAGTCGGCTAGCAGAGAAGTCTTTGTCGTGAGTGTGTTTTTTGATCTCTTGATCAAGCTCAGACTGTCCACGATGGATTTCATTTCCTTCTCGGGAAGAAAGGCCAGCACTGCCTTTCCGAGGGCGGTGCAGTGTAATCCCGTTTCGACAATGGGCAGATCGTACATGATCTTTTCCTTGACGACTCTCTGGTAGAGTTTGAGAAGAGCGTTCCCCTCGAGAAGAGCAGAATCTATCGAGACATTATGTGTGTTGAAGGCTTCATCGATATAGGGCCTGATGATTTCCAGAAGGTCGAAGCTCTTCATCAAATTGTTGCTCAGCAAAATGGCTGCAGGGCCGGGTTTGAGCAGCTTGGTCTGGGGCTCTCTCCGCAAATACCCCAGTTCGATGAGAGTGTTGATATAGCGGAAGGCCGAGACCTTCCCGATACCAGTGGCCTTAGAGATATCCATCAGGCTCATTTTTTTGTGGTCCTGATTGAAAAGGCCCATGATGCGAAAACCCTTTTCGACCGAGGTGGAGAAATAATGTTTGTTTGGCTGATTCATTCTGTCGATTCTCTCATTGTGATTCAAAGTTATAATTAATATAACTAAGTTATAATATAACTAACACACGGATAAAACGCTGTCAAGTCAAATTTCGTTTCATTTTTTTTAAAAAAAGGTAAAAAAGTTTGGATTGGAAATTAAGCTGCCTTGATTGATTTCGTATACGGGAATATAGTTGCGGTTTCAGGAAGTGCTGAGTTCAGGTCAATTGACGCTATTCAAAGTAAAGCCGACCGGATTCAGCATGTTTGGGATTGTGCAGGTAGAATCCTGTCCCCTTGTCGATGACATCCGCATAGCGGGGAATTTCAGCAAATTTTATACCACGATCCGGATGCTCCTCTGACCACAGGTCGGCGATGTGGAGCACGGTGGAGCAATGTCGGCCCACGCGGACATCGATCGGCCAGCCGTTCTCGTCCATCTTCTCGAAAAGCAAGCCGTGCTCCCCGGCCCTAATGATAAACTTGTCTTTGCCTTCGAGAAGAAGGGCCCGGTTCGTCCGCCCCCGCGTTGCGTCCAGGAAGGGCTCCGGTGACTCCAGAAGAAGCGAAATGGCATCGGTGTGATCACCGATTTCCCTGTGGGAAAGCCCGCGGAGAGCGTAGGGGGAATTCTCCATGCCGATATCAAAATCTTCGGTGCCCGTGATCATCATCGATGCCATGGCCGCCAGGTCCTGGCCTTTCTCATGGGCGACAATGGTGCTGATCACAGGATACTGGAGCTCTGCTTCGTGAAGGTCAATGGCGATGTCGACTTTCTCTTGGCGGATGAGCTGTGTTAGAGCAAAACATGTTTTTTCTGTCAGAGTGCCGTTGGCCCGGCCCGGCCAGGTTCTGTTGAGATTGCGGATATCGACATAGGCCAGCTCCTGGCGGCTGGGATAGTGGATGTAGACTTCCGGATCCGGCCACTGGTCCAGAGGGTTCGACCACCTGTCACCCATTCGAAAGGTTTGTCCACCCCAAGATGTGGGAATGGTGTAATCCGGCGGGTACCCTCCTCCGAGACGAGTGACTGTTGTCGCACTCCTGTTGGCGGAGAGGATGACAATTAATCTTCCTTGCATGAGCCTGGCGTTTTCGACGAAAATCCAGGCCGCCAATCTGGCTGCCGGCTCCTCTGGATGTGTCCCCCCCAGGAGAAGGATGGTTCCCCCCGGCTGGGAGCCTTCACACACATAGATGTTGGCGTCATTGGTGCTGCCACGAATTCCTTCGAAATAGTCGCTGAGTTTTTTCACTTGGGAAACGGCAGGCCCCAACACCACGGGTTCTTTGAGGTGACGGCTTTTGTAAAAACTCAGTCCGGCGAAAAACAATAGGATTAGCCCAAATAAAGAAATGAGAATCTTTCTGAAAATCATATTCGTATTGGCAGACATGGGCGCACCTACTTCAAACGCAACAGGCGGAGCAAAAAGGGCATGAGCACGAGGATATACAGAATTTCCTCCTGCCACTTCCTGCTCCGGACGAGGTTGCACACCATCAGCACGGCAATAAATCCCGTCAAAAGATAATAGAGGAAAGTGATTATCACCGGCTAAACTTCCTCTTTTGAATCAAATCCGACACAATCTGCTCCTTTTTATTTATAGCAAAGTCAAAAAACTCAATTCCTTGCTGAATATGACCATCATTGTCCCAACGATCATAATGAGCACGGCTGGAATAACACAATACGCAAGCATGCGCCCATAGGGTTCTGCCATTCCCACCGTATCTTTTGTCAGCCTCCCGATGATGGCTGTGGGCGGAAGAGCATCTCCCAACGGCCATATAACGCTCATCCCTGCCAACGCCACTATGGGGTTGAGGCCGATGGTGTTGAAGAGCAGAACTAGAGGAACTCCCAGAACAGGTGCGGCGCCCCACATGAGAACGGCCTCTGAAACAGGAAGAAACAGAAAGAGAGTCGCGTAAACAGCGGTAATGGAAAGGGTGACTGTGGTGATGGCAATGAGCCCACGCACCCCGGTAAGAGTCATGATCTGGACCAGGATACCGACGCAGGTCAACGTGCCTATCAGAGGAAGCAGCTGGTGCACCGTCTCACGGGATATCTTGAAAGGATTGATCTTGACTGGAGAGAGAAGCCAGGAGAATGCTGCGGCCGCCACAAACATAAGAGGAAGACCGATGACCGGAAGAGAATGTGGCCAGATCCGTCCGGCAATGACAAGAAATAGAAACACAAGGAAGGGAATGGCCACCCTGAACCAATTCATGGAAGCCGGGGATTCGGGGAGTTCTTCCAGGGCTCTCTCCAAATCGACGGGCTTTCCACTCCTGCCGAGAATAAAGATAGTCAAGAGAGACAGAACAACACAGGGTATGAGGAGGGGAAGGAAAAATCCGACATATGGCATGTTGACCCCGGCGGCTGTGAGCATGGCCCAGAGGCTCACCGGGGGCGCGGCTGCACTCAGCCCGGCAAGTATGAAGATAATAGCGGCCGTTTTTGGCTTGGGAAGGCCCATGTATCCCAGCACGACCGAGATCATCCCTCCGGTGATCAGTACGGTTACGCTCCCGGCACCCGTGAGTGCGCCCGGGATGAGCAGCAAAAAGGTAATCAACAGAAAAAGAACGGATTTTCTCCTGTAAAATTTTTGGACTATGCCTCTCACCACAAAGGCGACCCCTCCGGATTCCTTCAGGATGTTCATGAAGATTGTGGCTGTGACAAATATCAGGATGATGTCAAAATAGGTGAACGCCCCTTCCACGATGTGACGAGAGGGAATTCCAACGCCTCCAGCCAGGCCTCCCGCCACAGCCGCGAGGAACATGGATATTTCCGTGGATGCTTTCAGAGCCTTGGCGACGATGTAGCTCAACACCATCACAACAAGGATTAATTCTATAGACATAGCCAGATCCTGCGAATCGTGAACGATACAGAAAATTCAGGGTAAATGATAACAGACGGAATTGCAACCGGGAATTTATGAGGAAGGAAGAAGCGCTTCAGTTGCTGTATTTCTTTTTGATGGTCAACCGTTCAAGACAGTTGAACGTTTCGAGGGTTTCCCTTCTTCGGCACAAGGACCGATAGATGATCAACGTGCCTTTAGGATAGTCGTTCCAGACATAGTAAAAATTATCCCTGTCTGAGCCGGTGATGGAGGCCAGCTCACGGACACCTTTTTTCACGGTGGGTAGTCTCAGATGACTCAAAACTCTGTTGATGGAAGACACGTCATTGATATGAAAATACTTGCCCGCTTTATCCATGCTCAGGGTGATTCTTGGTTTGGGATTAGTAAAAAAATAACTGACTAAAATATCCCCAACGTTTTCCTCTTTGTGATAATTGTAGACAGGTTGGGTATCGGGAAATAGCGCGAGTTTGACATCATTGATCGTGTATTTTTTGGCGTCGCTTTGTTGGATGTAAAGAAGGGCGAGCAGAACGAAGAGGAAGAATACCATTGCGCGAAACATATACCCGGATCTTTTTTGAATGATGATGACCAGCAGCCAAATGGAGGCGATAAAGAGCAGCACACTGAGTATGGCGGTCAGTGGTATCTGCCCCAAAAAACCCATGATTATGCTCTTTTCATCAACGTTTGGTTCGTCGCTTGCTCAGGCAACGTCGTTAGTTTAGTCGTTTCTGCAGATGAAATCTGTGGAATTCGTGAAAATTCTTAGCTTTTCCCTATCCTCGCCTATTCTATCAAAAAAATACTCTGATAAAAACACTTTTCTTTGACTGGAAATCAGGCTATGGGTGCTGTTTTTGAAACTGTCAATCCTGGAAAATGTCCTTTAATTTTTGCATAAGGTCCAAATTCTTTTCGACTTGAATCATGGGAATGTTCTTCTCTTCGGCAATGATCGTGAAACGCTTATCCGCGTTGCCGTCTTTGTTTATTATGAGCAGTTCGGAGTTCGGGGCGACCGCATCGATACTCAACTCGTCGGTGTTATCCCCCACGGCCGCACCTTGAGCACGCCTCTTCATCCCTTCAATGTGGGCGCCGATGATCTTTGTTCCCTGGTTCCGCGCTTCGGCGATCAACTTCTCGGTCCTGGCCAATTCATCGTCAATGGAGATTCCAGCGGCTCCCATACCCTTGAGGCTGGCGCCCATGACGATGATGAGGGATTTGAAGGGAGTCCCGGCTTCTTGGGCCTTCTTGAGGTCTTCAGCAGAAGCCAGCATGTTGATGGCATAGGCCTTAGGCTCATGCTGAAGCTTCATTTTTATGAAAATAACCTTGAGCATGGTCGCTCCCGGACTCTGGCCGCAAGAAGTGATCAGCACAGGTAAATCGGCCTTAGGGATCTCTTCGGAAAGCGAAGGAAAAAGGAATGTTGCATTTAAGAGCATCATCGCCGCCGCGATCAGAATCAAAGGCCATGCTTGTTTTGCCATTGTTTTCTCCTCGTGCACCCTAACTTTTATTGGCTGAGTTCTATGGTATTCCAATCCTCTGCCCGGGTCAACTCCGATTTTCGTGAGGTGTCCATTGAATTTTCGGAACGCCCAGCATAAAATTGCGTAAAGGAGAAAGATATGAAGAGACTGCCGCTATATTTATCCCCTATGGCCTTTTTACTTGCGGGGATTGTGTGTATCAGTATCTGTGCGACAGCACCGGGCATAACTTTCGGTCTCGAGGAGCCGGAACCGGAGCTTGTCTCTCCCCTGGGCAAAAAACTCTATGCCCATCCCGCAACAGGCGAAGAATTGATAAAACTGACGACAGACCTGGACGAAGCCTTGAAAAAACTCGAAACCAATCCAGAGGACCCTGAGAACATCATCATGTGCGGCAGGCGGCTGGCCTACCTCTGGCGGTATAAAGAGGCGATTGAGGTTTATACAAAGGGAATAGCCAAATATCCGGAGAATGCCATGCTCTACAGGCATCGCGGCCACAGGTATATCTCCATGCGTCAATATGATAAGGCCGTGACCGATTTGACGAAGGCCTCTCAACTCAACGATCATGATTTTGACATCTGGTATCATCTGGGTCTGGCTCATTATCTGCGTGGAGAATTTGGCAGAGCCCTCGAAGCCTATAGGAAGTGTTTGACCGCTTCCGAAGATGATGATTCCAAACTTGCTGTCAGCAACTGGCTGTACATCACTTTGCGACGGCTGGGCAAAAAGGAGGAAGCTGAGCAGGTGCTCGAAGGCATTTCGAGCGGAATGGCGGTTGTCGAAAATCAGTCCTACTACAGTCTTCTCAATTTGTACCAGGGCACGAAATCCGAAGCCGAAGTGGAAAAAGAAGCATCCGCATCAGCCCTCGATTTGGCGACATCAGGATACGGCATTGGCGTTTGGTATCTTTACAACGGCAAAAGAAACAAGGCGAAGCAAATCTTCGAAAAAATTGTCAACACGGATTACTGGCCGGCTTTTGGATACATTGCTGCAGAAGCTGAATTGGTGCGGATGAGCAAATAATCCGGCCCGCTGATACCTTGACTTGTCCTGGGCTTTTTGGGTTTTGCTGTATCGCACCGCAAATGGGACTGAGTTTTGCCTCGATCGGGAAAATGTGTCGGGTCTCCATATTTGATTGAATTTATACAATTTATAGTGTATTGTTGAAGAGAGGAGTTTCCGGTGAACGAAAAACTGAACAGAAGAGATTTTTTGAAAAAGGGATCCACGGCTGCCATTGGAGCCGGATTAGCCATGACGTCAGGATTCCCGTCCAGTGCCCCGCAGACGGATGCTGCCAGGATTATTGAAGTCAAGCATTCCAAGGTTTTGGAGGATGAGCGCCTGATCAATGTGGATATTGCCCGCGAAATGTTGAGAGCAGGCATGAAGAGTCTGACCAATTCGGACAATCCATGGGCGCATTTCATAAAGCCTGATGAAAAGATCGGCCTCAAAATCAATACATTAGGAAGACCCATCCTCTTCACCCATCACGGTCTTCTCCAGGCACTGTCGGATGAATTGGAAGAATACGGCGTCAAGAAGGACCACATCATTATTTGGGATCGCTTCGAAAGGCACATGGAAAACTGTAACTTTGAACTGACCAGAAAAACCGGCAAAGTCAAGTGTTACGGAACGATTGCTTCGGGAAAGGATCAAGACCTCATTGATAAAGACGTTTTTTTTGAGTCAGATTTTGACAATCCAAAAAAGCGTGAGGAGTCAGGAATCCGATCCAATTTTTCTAAAATTTTCACCCAGCATTGCGATAAGATTATCAATTTGCCCGTTCTTAAAGATCACAGGCTCTCGGGAGTCACTCTCTCCCTGAAAAACGTGGCCTATGGCGTGTGTGAGAACAACAGCCGTTTTCACGGTGAGGCACATATAGGCCCCTTTATCGCCGGTGTGTGCGCGCTGCCCCAAGTCAGAAGAAAGGTTGTTTTGCACATCCTCGACGGCTTAGAGGCATGCTATGATCAAGGGCCCAGGCCGAGACAGCTTCGGGCGCTCTTTTCTCCGCAAAGCCTCTGGTTCAGCACCGATCCTGTCGCTCTCGATGCGGTGGGATTCTCGCTCATTGACAGAGAACGGAAATTCAGAGCGCTCCCCTCTCTGGAGGAGGAGGGAAGACCCATAGATCATATCGCGCTTGCCGCAAAAAAGGGGCTGGGCGTGAGTGACCTGAATAGGATAAAGGTCGAGAAGATAAAGATGGGTTAGTTCTGTGGAACTTTTGGGCAAACGGATTGGCCTGATCGGAACTGCCACCCATGATGTGATCAGCTCGGATGCAGGCCCCATTCATGAAGGTCCCGGGGGCATTCTGTATCAGGCGGCGGTCCTCTGTGGCCTAAAAACAAAAACATCCCTTCACACCAATATCGGCGAGGATTTAGCACCTTGGCTTGATCAACACACTGACAAATGGCCGGCCCTGGACTCGACGCGTGTGCGCAGACTCTCCATTCAATCGAATCGTGTTCGCCTGCACTACCCGGAGAGGGAAGAACGAGTGGAAATTCTCGAATCTGTCGTTCCAGCTCTTGAATCAGATAACGTGCTGGATGATCTGCCCTATCTGGATATGCTCGTGGCTGTGTGCAATTCCGGGTATGACATCAGCCTGGAGGAGTGGCGCAGGATAGTCGACGCCTCGGCGTGTCCTGTCTGGTTTGATGTGCATTCCCTGGCATTGTCAAAAGAGATCGGTCAGCCTCGTTCGTATGTCCCCCTGCCCGGATGGATACAATGGATCAAAGACATAGCTTATGTCCAGGCAAATCGTATGGAACTGAGTTGTATGACGGGACATCCGGGAAAGGCTCTTTCGCAGAGCGATTTTTCTGAGTTTGCTGACAGGGCTTTCAAGGAGGGCGTTGAAGCTGTTTTCGTGACTCTGGGCCGCGACGGTGTCCTGGTGATATCCCCAGGACACATGAGAAGACTTGCCTTGTCCGGCACGGTGAATGTCCTGGATACTACCGGCTGCGGGGATGTTTTCTGTGCCGCAACCGCTGCGAATCTCGTGTTGGGCGCCAACCTGTTTGAAGCAGCCCGCTTCGGGGTAGAGCTTGCAGCCAAAGCTTCTGAGACCAAGGGTGTTGATGAAACCTTTGCCCTTGCATCGCGGTTTGCCGATAGGTTCTGAATCCGCTCTATTCGCATGCGATCAAGGAGAATACACTATTCTTGACTGAAGAGTTTTCCGGCGCAGTCAAAAACGTCGCTGAAGGGAAAAATGACGCCTTGCTGAATTGGCATTTTCTGTTCTCCCCTCTGCATTTTCAGGAAGACAGTTTTTGAAGAGATTGCCTTTCACGGCGGCTAAGGAGACCGGATCCTGCGGATCCATCACACGATGCAATTAAAAGTATCTTTTGACTGGGGCAAGTTTATGTTAGAATAGACTGGAATGGAGAAAAAGAAAATTTCCAAACATTCATCTTTTTGCGAATACATAAAGCCCGCTCAGATCATTGACAATCTCAAAGCAACGGATAAAATCCTGGCCATCGAAGAACTCCTGGATGTTCTTGTCAAGCAGAAAAGCATAACAAACAAAAAACCTGTGTTGACGCGGATTATCGACCGGGAAAGACTCGTCTCCACGGCCATCGGCCATGGCGTTGCTCTTCCTCATGCCCGGATGAATACGGGCGGTGATATTGCGGTTATTGTCGGAAGATCAGAAAAAGGGATTGATTTTGATGCTGTGGACGGGAAAAAGGTTCATCTTGTTATTCTCATAGTCTGGAACCCATCCATACCCGGGCTGTTTAACCATCTCTTTGCAGGATTGGCCCAGTTTTTGATAAAGCCTGAGTTCAGAAAGAGAATTTTCCACGCGAAAAACAAGAAAGAGATTCATGATATATTGTGTGAAATCACACTTACCATCCCTCTTCCTGAGGATAAAATAGTCAGTCAAGCCGGCCTTCTGTGGAAACTCCAGAACATTGAAATACAAAAGCGAAAGGCAAAAAAGGACAAACGGACAGAATTGAGACGGCAGGCCAAACTGATAAGAGAAGAACTGGATGAAGCTGTGATCGATCGGTTTGACAAACTCATGGACCGCTATGGATTTGCCGTGGCCGAGCTCGAAGACGGGGCCTGTCAGGGCTGCTTCATTAACGTGGCCACCGGAATGCGATCGGCCATCGAGGGCAGCAATGATATCTATGTCTGTGAGAACTGCGGCAAATTCCTGGTTGCGAAAAAAAAGAAATCTTAAGGCCTTCCTTCGGATTTTAACCCATCACAACTGACGTCATTGGGCTGTGCGAGGCAGGGCAATTTTTGCGAGTTTTCGGGGTTTCAGGAGGCGATACACAGGGTAAACCTGGGATCGATCCCCCCACTGCGGGACGATGAATCGATCAAAAAAATTCCAAGCCAAAAGGCCATCATCACATTCTGCTTCGAGCATGTAAGACACCAGCCGTCCCAGAGGTTGAGCTGTCGAGACAACTATTGTCCCGGCAGGAAAATCCATGTTTGCCGTTTGATACTCCCCAGACACGGAATTCTTTCTGTGGCCCTGATAAATTCGATCGGCCCCTTTGATGTTGTGAATGAGAAAAGATTCCACTTCAAGTCTGACCGCCGTGGTCAGTTTTTCGACTGTGATCCCATGCTGTTGGAGCTTGGTGATGATAGCCGGATCAGACTTGGCCATGAGATAGGCATGCGGATAAGCAATGGTCTTCTTCGGAATGAAATCACAGTAATAGGGAAGGGTATATTTTTTTACTTTATCTGTTTTTTTGATTTTCGGCCATGGCCGTCCTTCCTGGGGAATGACTTCCATTTCCCATCCTTGAATCGTGATAGGATTCTTGAGTGGCTTGAGATCGTAGGTGAAGGCAAAGCCATCAGCTGAAAATGGATCCATTCCCATTTGGATCGTGCCCTTATCCGCTTCCTGAACCAACCTTTGAATATCTTGACTTTGAGAATGGCAGACGTCGAGGACTGACATCAGAAAATGATAATTTCCAAAGACCCGCGTTTTGTATGGGGCGTAGGCATAATTTTCGAGGAGAATGGCCATTCTATTTCTCAAACCGATGTAGTTGGTCAGATACATGGCCTGCGGGCCTGCAGGGCGCCATCCTTTTTCAGGATTTTTGAAGTCCATGAAGTTTCCGTAAGGGATAGAAAGCGTCTTGTGGTGATCCCTCAAGTGACGGCTCACCCTTGGCAGCATTGTGTCTCTCATGAAGCCGATGATGGCGGTATCCCCGTTAGGATTGAGGGACCATAGGTAGGTCACCGGCTCCTTGTGGTAGGATCCGTTCGTGGTGTGGCAGTCGATGACGAGGGCCGGATCCCAACGGTTCAGGACGTTCCGAGTCAATCCCTGAACTTCAGGACTCTCCATCTTGATGCCGTCTCTGTTCAGGTCAAGATTTTGGCCGTTGTACCGAACCCCCACGCCCTTTTCAGGGCCCACTTGATTTTGACGGTTTTCAGGACTGATTTTTTCGTTGCCATCTGCGTTGAATATGGGCGCAATAAGAATGATCAGTTTGTCCAGATACGGCGGTTTCGGCTGAAGACAAATGTCTCGTGCCAGCATCAGAGAGGCTTCCTTGCCTTCAACCTCACCGGCATGAATATTGGCTTGAATGTAGATGACCGTTCTCTCATCTCCTCTGAGCTCAGAGGGTGACGAGGGCAGGGGGTTTCCCAAAACAAGCAACGGCACAGCCCGATGTTCTGTGCTCATGCAGAGGGTTTCTACCCGGAGATGAGGAGTCATGACCTGCAGGCTTTGTATGAAGCCCATGACATCATCATAGGTTGAGGTTGCCGTGAAATCACTGGATTCGGCTACTGTGAGCAGTTCCTCCTCGGCTGACCCAAACTGGCCGATGAAGAGTGCTGTGAAGAGAATTGCTGTCACACAGAGGGTGTGTTTTCTGAATCCTTTCATGATGCTATCCTTTGCAAAGCAAAATTTGAGTGTATCCCAATTCCTCATTTTAGGCAATAAAAGGCTGACGTTGCTGCTTTTGGCTGATACAATAGCGGTTGAGATGTTCTCGTTCGGCGTGAGTGCGAAAAAAGAGGATTCCCTCCGTCAAAAAATGGATCGGCTGGGTATCTTTGAGAAAGATCTTGTGGAAAAATTTGTCCGGTCGAGTGGGCATGGTGGCCAGAATGTCAATAAAACCGCAACCTGTGTCTATTTGAAACACATTCCCACTCAAATCGAAGTGAAATGCCAGAGAGAGCGTTCCCAAGGCATGAACAGGTATCACGCGCGAAAAATTCTTGCGGATAAGATTGAAACGATGATTCTCAAGAAGGAGAGTGACGAGCAGAAAAAAATCGCAAAAATCCGCCGCCAGAAGAGGAAGCGCTCCAAAAGAGCTAAAGAGAAAATGCTCGAAGAAAAGCGGAAGCAATCCGAGAAAAAAGCGACCCGCCGGTACCGGCCCTCATCCGAAGACTTGGATTCATGAACAACAGTCCTGACTATGGCCCCATCAACGATCGCTGCAACTCTCCAAAAAGAGTGACTCGGTATCCGGGAAAAGCCGATGCAATGCATTTGGGGCATCTGCGCCGTGTTCTCCACGTGCTCTCAGTATGCCGAACCATGAATTGTGATGATGTGTCGCAATAGGTGAGACAGCTAGTCTGCAATCCGCGTCAACTCGCTAACCTGAGGAGAGTGCGCAAGAGAAGATTTGCCCCCTTTTCCAGGTCCTCCCATTGAATATTCTCTTCAGGCGAATGGCTGATCCCGTCCTCGCAGGGAATGAAGATCATCCCCACATCGGTGACACTGGCCAAGATTTGGGCGTCATGCCCGGCACCACTCGGGAGTTCCATGTGCGGATAGTCCAGGTTAGCGCATTCCTCCTTCATGATGCTGATGATTTTTGGCGGGATTGTGACCGGAGAAGTCTGATCCATAGCTTTGAATTTGAAATCCAGCCCCCGGGTCGCCGCTGTTTCCTCGGCCAAATCATGGAATATCTTTGCCATTGTCTGGAGTGTTTCGCCGGAAGTGCTCCTGAAGTCGAGTGAAAAATCGACACGACCGGGGACAATGCTGAAAGCACCGGGATGAACCGCCACTTTACCCACTGTGACCATGCTTCCGTAATGGTGGGTGGCCACATACTGGGTGGCCTTTAAGGCAAAGTCGGAGAGGCCCAGGAAGGCATCCCTCCGGAGCTCGAAAGGAGTCGTGCCCGCATGACTGGCTCTTCCCAAAAAGAGGCCAAGCCAATAGTTTTTTCCTGCGATGCAATTCACAATTCCGATCGGCTTTTCTTCTGTTTCCAAAACCGGGCCCTGCTCGATATGAATCTCCAGGAACACCTCGATATCCGGTCTTTGTGCGTGGGCGTCCATGATTGAATCGATAGAAAACTCCGTTCCTTCGAGTATGTCCACGAGAGGATGGCCAAATTGTGTGATCCCCTTTTCCAGTTCTTCCCTGTTCAGGGAACCGGTAAAGGCCCGGCTTCCTAAAAAATCGCCCACGAGATTGCCCTCTTCGTCCGTGAATGATGCGACTTCCAGGGATTTTGAAAGGGGGAGTTTCTCTTCTTTGATTCTGCGCAAACACTCCAGTGCGGTGCAAACGCCGAGAGAGCCGTCGAACATACCTCCGTTGATGACGGTGTCGATGTGGGAACCGGTCATAACAGTACGGCCCTGGTTCTCGAGCCGGCCGAAGATGTTGCCGGCGCCGTCTTGGCGGCAATCAAATCCTGCTTCACAGATTTTTTCCTTCAGCCAAGCCCGGGCCTCCATGTCTGCCGGGCTGAAAGAGGGCCGGCTTATTCCGCCCCCCGGATCTTTTCCGATCTGCGAGAGCTCTTCCAGGTCCTTCTTCAATCGGCTTAGATCGATTGTGATATCCATTTTTCTTGCCTGCGCCTCAGCTACTGCAGGAGTTCGAACATCTCCTTGACCGCCTGGGTAACGCCAACGATGGCGGCACGGGCTACGATAGAAAATCCGATGCTGAACTCCTTCAACTCCGGTATTTGAGCAATAGGACCCACATTTTTGTAATCCAACCCGTGTCCGGCATGTACGTCCAAGCCCAGGCTAACTGCGTGTTCTGCTGTACGCTTCACTTCCGCCAGAGCCTCGTCCCGCTCTCGGCCGGGCTTGAGCTCCGAGTATTTTGATGTGTTGATCTCGATGAGATCGGCACCCACCTCGTGACAGGCTGAAATCTGATCCACGTCCGGATCGACGAAAATACTCACGGTTATTCCGGCCTTCTTGAGCTCCTTGATATGAGAAATGAGGTGTTCCTTATTGGATATCACATCCAAACCACCCTCTGTCGTCAGCTCTTCAGGGCGTTCGGGCACCAGGGAGACGATGTCCGGCTTGACTTCCTGAGCAATCTGCTTCATCTCTTCGGTGGCGGCCATCTCGATGTTGAGTTTGGTTTTTATCGTCTGTCTGAATACGTGCAGGTCGCGTTCTTTGATGTGCCGTCTGTCCGCGCGTATGTGACAGACGATACCTTCCGCCCCTGCTTGTTCTGCCAGGAGAGCGGCCAGTGCAGGTTCAGGCTCACTGCTTCGTCTGGCCTCCCGGATTGTTGCAAAATGATCCACGTTGACGGCTAGCTTCATCTTTACCTCCATACATTATGATACGAATGAGAAGAATTATTGTATTACAAAACGGCCGCTATTTCACGTTTCTCCTGAAAGAAGTAAAGCATCTCTAAAACCGGGATGGTACAAGATTCAGAATGCGGAAAAGAAAGATCAGAATGTGTGATGGCAAAAACCGTTTGAAGGCGCAAGATGGGCATGGGGCCTTTCCCTGTTAAATAGATACATGTTTGCTGTTTCGGAGGTGAACTCTGAGATAGAAAACACTATCCGAGGAATCTGGCGATGACAGCGGCAATCTGCCCGGCAAGGTCCTCGATTTCGTTTTGGCTCTGACCTTCGATCATGATGCGGGCCAGCGGCTCGGTTCCTGAATAGCGGACATTCAGACGGCCGGATTCTCCCAGCTGTTCCTCTACTTTCCGTATCATATCCATGATTTCCGGAAACTTACCGAAATCGTCTTTCCGTGAAACAGGAACATTCTTGAGGATTTGGGGGAACTCGTCGAAACCCTGAACCAGCTCGGAGAGGCTTGTCCTTTGAATGGCAATGGCTTCCACCATCTTGATGCTGGTGAGGATTCCGTCGCCCGTGGGGCACTCGTCGAGAAAGATTGTGTGTCCCGATTGCTCACCGCCCAAATTGGATTTGAGTTTGATCATTTGATCGAGAACGTATTTGTCACCGACTTGTGTGCGAAACAGCTTTAGACCCAGCTTTTCGAGGGCTGACTCCAAACCTATGTTGCTCATCGTCGTGGCAACCACCGTGTCCGATTTCAGAAGGGCCCTTTCCTTCATGAATTTGGCGAGCACATAGAGGGTGTGGTCACCGTTCAAAATTGTTCCCTTCTCATCCACCCAAAGAGCTCTGTCGGCATCGCCGTCATAGGCGATGCCGATATCCGCTCCTTGCTCCACCACTGTTTTGGCCAGACTCTCGGGGTGGAGGGATCCACATCCTGAGTTTATGTTCTTTCCATCAGGGGATGCACCGATAGTTGTCACCTTAAACCCAAAATCTGCAAACACCCGGGGAGCGATGTAAGTGCTGGCGCCGTTCGAGCAATCCAGGACAATTTTAATCTTCCCTGGATCGCTGATACGGTCAAACCGGCTCTTCAAAAAATCCGAATATTCCTCGCTTAAAGAGATATCCAGAGTAACCGGATAGCCTTCTTTGACGGCGGAGGTTTGTGAGTTCGCTATGGAATTTTCGAGGATGTTTTCCCATTTTTCTGAGATTTTCATCCCCTCGGAGGAAAAGATTTTGATGCCGTTATCCTCATAGGGATTATGGGAGGCGGATATCACAATCCCGGCCGAGAATTTGTGTTTTTTGGTCAGATAGGAGACGGCTGAAGTCGGGATGAGTCCGACAGAAACTGCATCCCCCTCGGCGTCCAGGATTCCCTGGAACAGGGCAAGCTCCAACCACTCACCCGACTCGCGCGTATCGCGTCCGATAAGCACTCTCGCCAGAAGCCCCTCTTTTCGCAGGAGGGAAATCAACGCCAAACCCAAGGCATACACGGAACTGAAGTCCAAGGGATATTGACCGGCGACGGCTCTTATGCCGTCAGTTCCAAACAGCTTATCCATGAATAGAAGTGCTTCCTTTCCAAAAGACCAATTATAATGAAAATCACAAAGGATTCAAGCAGGCTGATTATTCCCCGACGGTTTCATCCGGCTTTGTTTCTTCTGATTCTTCCGCCTTTCCCTGAATCAGAATCCGAATGGTGACTTTTGTATTTCTCCCGGACAACCGCACATCCGGATTGGGCAGGATGAGCTCAGCCTCTATTTCTTCGGACTGAGTCAATTTGGAGATATCGATGGGAGTTGTCTTGACCACCGCTTTATCCGGGACTTTGCTCTCAGGCCCTCTGATCGACACCTCGCTGGGTGATACTTCGATATTTACGAGTTCGAAACCCTCTTTCAGCGCTCCGATGAGAGTGGGTTCCACCTTGAGTATGACCTCCTTGATGTACTCCAATTCGATGTTGACCTGGCTGGGATAGAGCTCCTTGATTTCTGTGCCGGCCGGAATGCTGACCATGTTCCTGTTTATTGGGTATGCCGTCTGCTCGACGCTGGCATTAGAGAGATCGAGCACCGCGTGGACAGTGGCCTCGGTGATTTGAGGCAAGAGTCGGTTCGGGGCAATGAGTGTCACGTTGATCTGTGGTTGCACTCTTTCTGTCAATTCCATTCTAGATGGAATGTTGTTCAAAGTGAGAGGAATGACCAGTGTTTTTTCCGAATACATCTTTTCTTCCGGGATGAGAGTCAGCCAGAGGATCAAAGCCAGGATGAAAGAAAAGAGCTTGAGTCCCCAATTTCGCAAAAATATGGTTTTCACAATTTTTAGCATGGCTATTTGAAATACTTCAGAAGATCTTCCTTGAGTTGCTCTTTGGACAGCCCCCGCCGGAGTCGTCCCTCGGTAGCCAGAGAAACTGTTCCTGCTTCTTCGGAAACGACGATGACCGCAGCATCGGTTTCCTGCGAAAGGCCGAGTGCGGCTAGATGTCTTGTCCGGGTCTGGAATGCATCACCCAAGTTGTGGGAGGCGGGGAGAGGCAGGAGAGCTCCTGCAGCCACAATCTGGTTTCCCTGGAGGATGACGGCTCCGTCGTGAAGAGGGGAGTGAGGAAAAAAGATGCTCACGATCAGGTCCTTCGAGAGCGCGGCATTGATTTTCGTCCCTCTGTCTGCGTAGCTCATCAGCGAGATCTCTTTCTCGATGGCAATCAAAGCGCCTATTTTTTTTGTGGATAAATAGTCCACGGCCAGGAAGAGATCCTCCAGCCTTTCTTTTAAATCTCTTGATAAAAAAGGTCTCCGGAAGGACTGCGATCCAATCGAAGTCAGAAATTTTCTGATTTCTCCCTGAAAGAGGACGATGATGGCGATGATGGAATAGTTGATGAAATTTCTGATAAGCCAATGCGACGCTGTTAACTTGCCCCACTGAGTTATGAAAAAAAGCAGACCCACGATGGCAATGCCGATGGCCATCTGGTAGGCCTTGGTATCCTTGATCAAACGGAAGAAAGAGTACAGGATTATGGTTATGAGCAGGATATCCAGAAAATCACCGAGAGTGAATCGTCGGAGCACTGTGATATAGTTAGTTAACATGGTTCCGTCTCGTGTTGATCTGGCTCGGAGAGATTTGGCCACTCCCGTCTGCACTCATGATCGCATCAGCAACGGTCACCGCTCTTTTAAAGGCATCGACGTCATGAACACGAAGGATGTGAGCGCCTTGACAGACGCTGATGACGGCTGAAGCGATGCCGCCCTCGACTCGTTCGTTCAAAGGCAGGTCCAGAATTTTACCGATGAATGATTTGCGGGATATCCCGATAAGAATGGGTTGATCGAGACTTTTGAAGGAATGAAGATTCCTGATCAAGGCCAGGTTATCCTGGAGGCGCTTGCCGAAACCGATGCCGGGATCGATGATGATCTTTTCCCGTTCCAATCCGTTGGTGACGGCCCAGCCAATTCTTTCTTCAAAAAAGTCATGAACCTCGGCAATGACATCATCGTAGTGTGGACGGATCTGCATGGTTTTGGGAGTTCCCTTCATGTGCATCAGGATGACTGGTGTGTTCGTATCGATGGCTAATGCCAGCATGTCCGGATTATACCGCATGGCGGATATGTCATTGATAATATCGGCTCCCTCCTCGATAGCTGCCCGCGCCACCCCGGACTTCATGCTGTCTATGGAGATGAGTGCATCTGTGTGCTTTTTCAGCGAGGCGACAATAGGAAGAATACGCTCCCGCTCGGCCTCTTCGGAGACCGGCTCAGAACCCGGACGGGTGCTTTCCCCTCCGATATCTATGATGTCCGCCCCTTGGGCCGCCATCCTCAGTCCGTGCTCAACGGCTTTGTCTTTATCCAGATAGAGGCCTCCATCCGAAAAGGAGTCAGGGGTGATGTTGAGGATGCCCATCAACCAGGTCCGGCGGCCCAATAGGTGATTGTTACCGTTAACCTGGAGTGTGAACTCTTTCCTCACTTTTTATGCTTTAACTGGCTCTACTTTTGTTGCTGGCTTCCCTTTCGAAACTGTCTCTTTTTTGAGCTTCTCAGCTTTTTTAACTATGGAAGCCTTTTTCTTCGGCTTTTTGCCGAAGATGATTTCCTCGATTTCTTCAGAGTCAAGGACCTCCCGTTCGAGTAAGGCTTCAGCGATTTTTTCTAATTTATCCTTATTGTCCTCAATGAGCTTTTTGGCTCTGTCAAAGTTTCGGGTAATGATCTTTTTAACTTCATCATCGATGCGTTCAGAGGTCTTTTCACTGAAATTTTTGTGGGTGGTCAGATCTCTGCCGAGAAAGATGAGATCATCCCTTTCGCCGAAGGTCAGGGGACCGAGGTCGGACATCCCATACTGGCAGACCATCTTTCGAGCGATATCTGTGGCCTTTTCAAAATCGTTCGCTGCGCCTGTGGTCGTTTTATCAAGAAACATGTTTTCGGCCACTCGTCCCGCCATATACACAGAGAGCTGGGCTTCGAGATATTCTTTGGAATAGGTGTATCGGTCGTCCAGCGGAAGCTGCTGCGTGACGCCCAAGGCCATTCCCCGAGGAATGATGGTGACTTTATGGATCGGGTCTGCTTCGGGAATGAGTGCCGTGACCAGAGCATGTCCCGCTTCGTGATAGGCTGTGCTTTTCTTTTCCTCGTCGCTGATGATCATGCTTTTGCGCTCGACCCCCATGAGGACCTTGTCTTTAGAGCTTTCCAGGTCCTTCATCGTCACAGCCTCTCTCCCGTTCCTCGCCCCAAGGAGCGCGCCCTCGTTCACGAGGTTGGCCAGATCAGCCCCGGAGAAACCCGGCGTGGAGCGGGCCAGAACGCTCAAGTCCACGTCCTTGGCCAGGGGGATGTTTTTCACATGCACCTTAAGGATTTCCTCCCTTCCCTTGACGTCGGGCATGTTGACCACGATTCGTCGATCAAACCGGCCCGGCCTCAGGAGAGCCGTGTCCAAAATATCGGGTCTATTGGTGGCGGCGATAAGGATGACGCCTTCGTTGGCGTCAAATCCGTCCATCTCCACCAGCAACTGATTGAGGGTTTGTTCCCGTTCGTCGTGGCCTCCTCCGAGGCCTGCTCCCCTCTGCCGGCCGACTGCGTCGATTTCATCGATAAAGATCAGGCACGGGGCCTGTTTTTTTCCCTGATCGAAGAGATCTCTCACCCGTGAAGCACCGACACCAACGAACATTTCGACAAAGTCCGAACCGCTGATGGTGAAGAAGGGAACGCCCGCCTCACCGGCGACAGCTCGGGCCAGGAGAGTCTTCCCCGTTCCGGGAGCTCCAACGAGGAGAACACCTTTGGGAATACGTCCGCCCAACTTCTGGAATTTTTTTGGGTCTCTCAGAAACTCGATGATTTCCTGGAGTTCTTCTTTGGCTTCTTTCACTCCGGCGACATCTTTGAATGTCACTTTTTTTTGCACGCCTGAGAAGAGTTTGGCCCGGCTCTTTCCGAAAGAGAGGGCTTTGTTGCCCCCGGATTGCATCTGCCGCATGAAAAAAATCCAGAACAGAATGAGAATGACAATCGGAAACCAGGTGAACAGGTAAGAAAACCAGGGGCTCCGCGATGTGTCTTTGACATTGATGCTCACGTTGTGTTCGCGGAGGATCTTTACTAGGTCGTCGAACTGGGTGGGAGATACGGTTTCAAAGGCCGTTTCATCCGTGTATTTTCCCTTAATCTGGTTACCGGTTATGGTGACTTCAGCCACTTGATCGTTTTCCACTTGATTCATGAAGTCGCTGAAATTCACCTCTCTGCTTGCAGCTCCGGGCGTCTGCAGGACACTCCAAAGAATGATGATGATGATTCCGGCAGCAACCCAGAACAGTATGTTTTTATATGACCTTATCGGTCCTTTGGGTGGTCTTGGTCTGTCCATTTTTTTACCTTCTTTATTCTAGCATTATTTGTCACAATTGTTAACAAAACTCTTAGGTTTTGTAGGAATTCCTGCCTCGAGAGGGCTCGGTTCCCCCTCAAATCACACGCGAGGAACACATAAGTCCATTTCCGAGGTCATGTCTTGACTAATGCTCACGAGCGACATAGCTTGTTTTTTTGCAGCCTTGAGTGAAAAAATGCTTTCTTCGGAGCACTACGTATACAATTCTAGCTGTCTTTTTATTCATTATCTATCAAAACAATTCATGAACGGATAATTGGACCGGGATTGTTGCTTGAATCGGACGTTAATGCCGAAAGAATATACCTTTCCTTTTGTACGGAATCATCATATTATGATCGATAACGAAGGATTTAATAGTGGAGGAAAAGATGTATAAGCCTGCGCAGCGAATTGTGTTCATTTTTTGGCTTGTAATTACGATTCTATCTGGCCAGTTCCTGTTGTTTTCGGATACCGACCCCCTCGATGGTTTGGATGAATACATCCTCAAGGCGATGAAAGATTGGGATGTCCCGGGATTGGCGGTGGCCATCTTGAAGGATGGCCAAGTCGTCCTGGCCAAGGGATACGGTGTGAGGGAGGCGGGGAAAAACGAGCCGGTGAATGAGCAAACTATATTCGCCATAGGCTCGAACACCAAGGCTTTCACGGCAACGGCCATAGCCCACCTGGTCCAGGATAAAAAGCTTGGCTGGGACGATCCGGCAACAAAGCACCTCAAGGGGTTTCAGCTGTATGATCCCTATGTGACGAGGGAGCTGACGGTCAGGGATCTGCTCTGCCATCGCAGCGGCCTCGGCCGGCGGGGGGATGCTCTATGGTACGGCCAGGATTTTGGCCGTGATGAGATCCTGTGCCGGATTCGTTTTCTGAAACCCAATTCCAGCTTCCGTTCAAAAATGGGTTACCAGAATATAATGTTTCTGGCAGCGGGGCAGGTCGTGCCGGCTGTTACGGGAAAGAGCTGGGACGATTTTATAAAAGATCGCATCTTCAAACCTCTGGCCATGAACCGGAGCAGCACCAGCACTCTGGATCTTCCCAACTTTGATAATGTCGCTGCCCCGCATACGAAGAAAAACGGAAAAGTTATAGCCATTCCCTACAGGAATATCGACAACATTGCTCCGGCCGGTTCGATCAACTCATCAGTGGCCGATATGACCCACTGGCATCGATTCTTGCTCGGGAAAGGACAGTATGAGGGCAAACAAATTCTGGATTCAGCCGTACTCCAGGAGACGTTCAACCCGAATATTGTGATGCCGGCCGGGCCGGATAGGCAAAAAACATATCCTGGAAGTCATTTTATTGCCTATGGTATGGGATGGGTTCTGGAAGACTACCGCGGCCGCCTTATAATCTGGCACAACGGAGGCATCGACGGGATGCTGTCTCATCAGGGCATTCTTCCCGAGGAGAATCTGGGCGTCGTCGTGCTCACCAACAGTGACCGGAGCAGATTGGATGCGGCTCTATTCTACAGGATTGTGGATGCCTTCCTCGGCGACCCGATAAAAGATTGGAGCGCTGAGTACATGGAGCAAGCTAAAAAGGGGCAAGAGCGATTTGAAAAAATGCAAAAGGAAATTGCAGAAAGCCGTGTCCCGGACACGAAACCCAGCTTGGATCTGGAGGGCTACTGTTCTGAGTATGAGCATCAGATGTACGGCACTGCAAAGGTCAAAAAGGAAGAAGGGAAACTCGTGTTGTTCTACAATTCCAAACCCATGGGCGTTCTCGACCACTGGCATTTCAACACGTTCCGGGTCAACACCGCGGCTTTCGGGTCTTACGAATTCCATGATATCCTGGATGAGTCTTTTGTCACCTTTGATTTGAACGCACGGGGAAAAATCGCTGAAATGCACATCGAGGATTTGGCTGTGTTCAAACCTGTCACCAAACCCCAATGAGATGAATCCGGACGGATATTGATAGCATGGAAATCTCTCCGGTTGTGTCTGCTTTCTTAAAAAGATCAGTAACAGCGCAATTGTCTTTATGCAAACAGTTCTATGACGCATCGAAGGTGCCGGATCGGATACATGAGTGACAATCAAGATTTAAGGCGGATTCATTCAGGCAGATAGGTAGCAGATCGGGTTGACTGGCTGGGCATCTTCTAGTAATATGTACTCCCCTGGTGGGGCTGTAGTTCAGTTGGGAGAACGCTTGACTGGCAGTCAAGAGGTCGTGGGTTCAAATCCCATCAGCTCCACCATATTCACCCCTGTAAAATCCAATTTTCATTTCCCGACCATCATAGCTGCGATGTCCTGCTCGACGGTGCCGATAGGCTTGATATCGAATTTCTCAACCAGTACGTTGGCCACATTGGGCGAGAGGAAGCCCGGTAATGTGGGGCCCAGACGAATACCCTTGACGCCCAGGAACAACAGGGCCAGTAACACGGCCACGGCCTTCTGCTCGTACCAGGCAATGTCGTATGAGATGGGCAGCTCGTTGATGTCGTTCAGGCCGAACGCTTCCTTGAGCTTCAATGCAATTACGGCCAGGGAGTATGAATCGTTGCACTGACCGGCATCCAGAACGCGGGGAATCCCGCCGATGTCCTCCAATGCCAGTTTGTTGTAGCGGAATTTAGCGCATCCGGCTGTCAGGATCACTGTGTCTTTTGGGAGGTTTTCGGCCACTTCGGTAAAGTAGCTGCGGGCTTTCTGCCGTCCATCGCAACCGGCCATGACAACAAAGCGATTGATGGCTCCCGATTTGACGGCATCGATCACCTTGTCGGCCAAGGCCAGAACTTGATGATGTGCGAAGCCTCCCACGATCTTGCCGGACTCGATCTCGTCCGGCGGTGCACATTGCTTGGCCCGTTCGACGACCGCGGAAAAATCCTTTGCTCCGCCCACCGGCCTATCCGCGATGTGTTTGGCTCCCGGATAATTGACCAAGCCGGTGGTAAACAACCGGTCCAAATATGTGTTGTCCTTTTTTATCGGGATCAGACAGTTGGTGGTGAGAACGATGGGGCCGTTAAAGGATTCGAACTCTTTGTTCTGGTGCCACCACGACCCGCCGTAGTTGCCGACAAAATGGTCGCATTTTTTGAAAGCCGGATAATAGTTGGCCGGAAGCATCTCACCATGGGTGTAAACATCCACCCCGGTTCCTTCGGTCTGTTTGAGCAGTTCTTCCATGTCTTTCAGGTCGTGACCGGAAATCAGGATTCCGGGATTTTGGCCCACGCCGATATTCACCTCGGTGATTTCAGGATGGCCATAGGCTTTGGTATTGGCCTCGTCCAGCAGGGCCATGGTGTTGACAGCGGTTTCTCCGGCCTTCATGACCATGGCGATCATCTCGTCCGTCGATAGCTCTTTTGTGGTGGAAGCCAGGGCTTCCATAAGAAAGCCGTATATGTCACCCTTTTCATGGCCGAGAATCGCGGCATGATCGGCATAAGCGGCGATTCCCTTGCAGCCGATGATCAGCAGCTCTCTTAGGGAACGTACATCCTCGTTTTGAGCGGCCGTGATGCGGACCTCATCCGACATGGCTTTGGCCACGATTTCATCCTTGTCATCCGAAGACCAGGTGGCGCAATCCGGCAGTGCGCCGGAACTGTCTATCCCGAGCTTTTCTTTGACTGCCTCCCGAATCTTGAGGGATTCCTTAATCCTGTCGATAATCACATCATCATCCCAAGCCACGTTGGTGATGGTGGTGAAAAGGGCTTCACATATGAAGCGGCCGGCGTCTTTGTCCACCGAACCTTTTTCTTTCAACTTACTTGCGTAAACCGAAATCCCTTTGCACACATAAATGAGAAGATCCTGAAGATCAGCGGTCTCCTCGGGCTTGCCGCACACGCCTTTGACAGTACAAGCGGTGTTCTTAGCCGTTTCTTGACATTGGAAACAATACATGATCTTTTCTCCTTTCCACAAAATTATATTGATAAATAATCATGCCGTGCCATCATCGCTGCTGATGGTAGACGCGCTTATATTAACCGTTCCTGATTTTACCTGGGCGTTGATGGCCCTACGCAGCTCTTTCATTAAAGCTTTCAATGCAATGCCGTTAATTCGGGCGGCATCCTCCAATGTGTGAAAGGTTTCGGTTGGGCACCCGATGCAGAGCATTTTTCGCTTAATAAAAACGTCCATCGCTGATGGATGAGTTGTTATCAAGTCACTGACCGTCATTTTCGAATTGAGATTCATTTTACCCTAATCTATTTCAAGTAATGCTTTTTGTCTTTGCGCCGGAGCAAATAGGAGATGTAAAGGAAAAAGCCATTTGTCAAGAAACAGGTGCCGGGACTTTAGCGAGACAAACACGCAGCCGGCTAGCCGGTTTCCGATAAGGTCACCAGAGCGTGGGGATCGGCCACAACGATCCGTTCGCGGCCCGAAACAATCCACCCTCTGTGTTCCCAGCTGCTGAGGATACGGCTCACGGTGTAAAGGGTAGTGCCTGTGTAATCGGCCAAATCCTGGCGACTAAGGCTGAAATCGATCAGAATGCCCTCTTTAGTTCTGCGGCCCGATTGTTTCATGATGCGCAGCAAGGATCTCGCGATGCGCTGTTCCACTCGTTCCGTCTGCAATTCCAGATAACGGTTTTGAATATCATGCAAACGTTCGATCACTGTGCCCAACAAGTTGATCGCCATTTGCGGATAAACAGTCATGAGCTCCAGCATGGTATCCCGATCCCATCCGGCAACCTCAGAGGGATCAACGGCTTGTGCTGTGACGGGGTAATCTTTCCCATTGAAAACAGAAACCGCTGCCGTAAGCTCGCCGGCATTGATATAACGAACAATGGCTTCTTTTCCGTCTTCATGCAGTTTGCTTAGTTTGAGGCGACCTTTTAGGACCAGATAGGATTTTACGGCAGGGTCACCCTCGCGAAAGATCGTGGCCCCCGATTGATAAATGCGACGATCACCAAAGCTAAAAATATCGGATAGTCTATTTTCTTTAATGCCAACAAACAATTCGGATCTAGAAATGGTATCCAAAAAATTTATTTGATCGTTCATAATGGCGACTCATCATTGGAGGCGAGCCATCTTGCAAAAGGAATACAAAATATGTTTACGCCGTTTGCCTTTTCTTTAATATACTGGTCACGAGTGATGATCGTGCCTCTAGCTTTTTTCAGTGATTTGCATGCTTCAACTAGATCCTCGTATTTGCGTTGCTTGTTATCATCCGTTACTTCCCAGCCCCCTGCAAAGCTGACAAATCCCTGTTGCTTTTTCTAAGAATGTAATCTCATTCTTTCTTTCCCTTGTGATCGTAAATGTCATAACCTCTTCTCTTCAACTCTGGAAGCACCACGTTTTCGAACGCTCGACCCCCATCTTGTGATTTCGCTTTTTAGCGAGTCCGGGGTCGACCATATAGATTTTAGGCGGATTCCTGCGCTGTTTGTATGCTGAGTGAGAAAAAAATCTGGCTTCGAAAATCAGCATGCTTTTCAAAAAAGCGTTGTAATAACGACACAGCGATGTTTTTGAAAAAGGAAATTTTTTCCATTTTCCACTCGCGAACATCCTGGAATAAGATTATCACGTCCAGAACAGCCGGGTCAAAGGCTTAACAAGCGATACAATTTCCCTGAAATCTCCAAACCATCAAGTTTTCAGATAAACTCCTCCCCCGAATCAGGAAAAAACAATCGCGAAGGCGCTCAGAAATATTCCCTGCTCTTCTCAGCTGCCATCCGGAGATCCTGCTTGACATAATGGGGGGGAGCGGCCGCTCTGTTTCAAAGGTCAGTTTGAGATGGCGAATGATCCTGTCGATGGTTTTCGGTTCTTGGATAAAAGAGATAATCGACATCCGGCCACCACACACGGCATAAGCTCAAGACCTGTGGCTGTGTGCAGGAATTTCACAAGGGTATTAACCGCAGAGAGACAGAGCCAATTGAGGAGCTCTCGCTTGAAGCGGAAAAACAAACGCAGCATTCTAAGGCTTGAGGTCGCGGTCGGTTCTGCAAAAAAATATCTTCAGCGAATCCCCATTGCGTTCCGCACTCGGCACAAAACCGCGAGGTTTCGGAATTTTCCTTTTCACATTTCGGACATTTCAAAGGCTTTATCCTCTTTTTCAGGTTTTGTACCTACCGTATACCCATTCGCAGACTTCTTCGAAAAACTTCACGAATTCATTCACATCAAATTCTCTCTTTATTTTCGGCAGGAGCGGCGGATTTTCTTTTAAGAAAGAAATCCCTTCCTCAAGTTGAAATCCTGCTGTCGGAGGATCATCGAAAATGGCATCTTTCGACCTGGCATTTTTATAAATATCCTCTAGCTTTAAGTCCGGAAAAAGCTTGAACAAAAAAAATATATCGATATAATCTTTTGGCTCCGTCCTGCTGATGATGCAGCTGAATTTGTTTGAAGCGATGTTGATGATGTTATCGACCTGGATGCTGTGTTCGTTTTCAAACCCTATCCTTATGCGGTCCTTCTTGTTTGAAAGAGGATCTATGACAAAGTCCACCTTGGTCTCTCGGATAAGAAAAGACAGAAAGTTCGAACTTTCTTTGATCTTCGAACATGCATTCTGCCAAGTGGTTCTGATCCAAAAATCGATCTCGGCAAAGTCCACCTGATTCAACGTGAACAAATCCAGATCATCGGACATCCTATGGTAGAGATAAAACGCAGCAAGCGCCGTCCCCCCTGTCAAAAAAAATGATTCTTCAATCGTTGGATGTGTCAGAAGTTTGAGGAAGACTTCTCTTTGCGTTGATGAAGCGTAAAAATTCCCATTTTCTTTAGGTTCTTCCATAGACCTCGATGATCCTTTCCCATTTTTTCTTTGAATACGGAGTTAAATTCAAATCAGGTAGATTTCTGGCAATCTCCTGGAGGGAAAAGTACTTGAGTGCGTCGACGACCCGGGCATACTCCAGGAATCTTTTCAGCAGCCATTGATAAACCTTTTTTGATTTTTTGCATTCTTGAATAAATTTCAGCAGTTGATCGTGGTTCGTGAGTTGAGGATAATCCCAAAAAATAGCCTTCAAATAATTCATTTTATTTTAGTTTGTCTCAATTATAGCAGCATTTTCGCCGTGTTTTCAAAGCGCGCATTTACAGTTTTTCTCTTGCATTTTAGGAGCACCGGGTCACATTTCGGGCATCGCATCCTGACACGCGATGCATTTCAAAACGACTTCCGCCGCATCATCGATATAGATAAAGGATAGGAATTTCCTTTTTGCACTTGTGACAAATCCCTCACCATTTCCCCCAATTCCCACTCCTTTGCATACTGAAATAAGATTATCACATCCAAAACGGCGTGGTCAATGACTCAAAACGCCTGACGAATCCCCAGAAATCTCTAAAACGCCATGTTTTTCAAATATGATGCAAGAGAATTACAAGCTGTGCTATGTGGTGCTTTATGGCCTTGAAAAAAACTCAAAGACATCAAACTTGAAAACACCATCAAAATTGAATTAAGCGCAGCGGGCCATGTCAATCGAGATATCAGCCTCCCTGCTTTTTTCAAAAGGAAAATTCTTAACAAACTCTTGACAAATTCTTGACAGCTTCCTGACAACTTATTATTTGGCAGGGGTTAAATTATTTTATGAGATGAATAGGACAGGGGGTTAAAATGAAAAAAATCATGGTTTTGTTTCTGGTGTATTCTGTAGTGGCACTTTCGGGAAGTCTGTTTGCGGAAACAAGAAAAAAGGCCGAGATTTCTCTTGCCGGGGGATCGTTCATTTCTGAAGGTGGCAGCTCTGCTTTTGGCGCAGCCAGCTTAGGCTACTATTTTAAATGGATAGGAGCAGAGTTAAACGGGGCTGTTCTTGAAGGCGGCGGCATAATAGGGTGTAATCTTGTTATAGGGATTTTTGATAGCCCGCGCTTAATTCCCTATACCACAGGGGGAATTTGGACAACCACATATGGGGGGGGTGGCTTTGATGTTGGAGGAGGTATCAAAATGAAACTGTCAGAGGCATTTGCCATTCGTGCCGAATACCGACGCTATGTTACCAGTGATACGGATTGGGGTGTAAGTGCGGCTATTGGAGGTATTTCTTTGTTTTTCTAAGAAAGGACCTATCATTAATACGGATTTCTGATTTTTTATAAACTCCTTTCAGCTTCACCATTCCCCTAAAATTGGAATGACATTTTCCTGCTAAGCGGTTCCGTCTTCGAGAGCAGTGTCTGTTCCGACTATGTCATTGTCCCAGTGAATACCATAATACTTCAGGGGCCTGGTATAGGGAAGAATATCGACGGTAACGATTCCCCCCATAGAAGGCAGTTCAATCTTCGCGAATTTATACAGATGCTCGATATTATGGAAGCGCACGCCCAGCAAGAAATTAAAACGGCCCAAGGTCATTCCGGCAAAATAAACAGCGGGATGATCGATAATCTGTTCGAATCGCTTGTATTCAAACCGGTGATCGATGTTGAGTCCGAGTGTTGCCCATGCGTCATAATGCAGTAATCTTGGATTCATAATGATCTCTAGAGTGAATACTTTTCTCTCCAGCATAGCACTCAGATGTTTGCGCACAGTGCTTTCTGCCACACCCAGCTTTGATTTCATTTTTGCAGGGGAAATAAACCCGTCCTGCCTGAGGATTTTGAGTATTCTGAGGTCCATATCTGTCGGTTTATCCATGTTTTGGCGAAAGTCTATCTGATGGTCTTGTTTTCTGTCATTCTCCCAGGAATTAAAGGCCGACCTGAACAAATGATAATACTTTATGGGGCGTTTAAGAAGGATTGTTTCCGTTTTGGTGATTCCTTCAATCGCTGTCAGCCCCGAATTGACAAAGGAGGCAAGTTTGTCGGTGTTGTCAAAGAAAACATCGACAAGGACATCAAATTCTCCAACCGTAGTGGTCACAGAGTAAGTTAAAGGACTTTTAACAAGCTGGCGAATCACACTCTTTAGGTAGCGGGGCTTGACTTTGATGCAAATCTCAGCCCAGGCTTCATATCCGAGTATTCTGGGGTTAGGGATTGCGATCACTTCAAAAATACGATCGCGCCTGAGATTTTGTATTCGCCTGTAGATGGTTCTTTTGGAAACATTGAGTTTGTTCGATAAAGCTTCGGCTTTTTGATATCCGTTCTGCTCCAGCTCGTCCAGCAGAAGCTCGTCCAGCTTATCCATTAAGGATTCGCTCCGGTACCGTTCCAAAATCAACCGCTAGTGCTCAACTTTTTTAGAGAGGTTCGCTCCGGATAGATCCAATCGGGATCCTTCTCCAGCATTCTTTTGTTGAGGATATTGGCCACGACGGATGTGAAGTTGCAGTCAATGCAGTTGTTCAGCGGAGCGGGGTTATCCATGAATTCAGGTCTGACCAGATCATATTTGAAATAGTAATCGACGCACTTTTCATTGAGTTCCAGCCACCATTCGAGCACCGGGGTTCTGTGGCGCCAGAACTTTGAACCGCGGCTCACGGCCCAAGTGATCCCCAGGTTGAGAACACCGATCGAGGACAGATACTCCATCCCCTCCAGCGTGTACTCCATGGGTTCCATGCCGGGCACAAAATAGCTGGTGACTTTCCCAACGCCGCAGATCTCGACCGCCCACTTGAGCGCGCGTATCCAGTTGTCCCTTCCCTGAACATTTTCCTTGCCCGGGCAGATGGCTCTGAAATAATCCGGATGCCACACTTCCAGGTCATAGATAGGGCCGGATCCGAGGCGGTGGCTTCCGCCACCGTCTTCGTACAATTCCTGGATAACCTCCCGCTCCAGGGGCGCCGTATGATTGAGGCAACTGGGCACGAAATCGATTCCCAGCGCATCTTTCACCGCTTTTTGACCGAGCATGATGGCCTTTTGTTCGTGAGGGGCGGGCAGATATCCCCCCGTAAACAGAAAATGGGTGTATCTTTCCTCTTGAACGGCCTCCTGTATGGTTTCCACGAGTTGCTCGTAGCTTTTTTTCATGGTGATTCGGTCATCCTTGTAGAGCTCCTCAGTCCAGATGATGCTGCAAAAGTGACAGTTCTCATCATCTTTGGCAAAGGCACAATAAGGAGAGAAATTGTAGACAAGACAGTCGGTTCCCCGGGTAGCCAGAATCCGACCCATGTTGACTCCGTCTGTTGTCTGTTTGCCGTAGTATTGGGGCCGGGGAATATGGAAGGCCTCCATCACAAATTTACCGTCTTTTTCGATCACAAGCTGCCCGTCTTCTTTGGACAGTGCGTAGCGCGATTCAGGATCCTCGCGTACCCCCACCACCGTGCCTTCGGGAAGCACGATTTCTTCGGGCAAAAGTCTCCCTTTGACAGAGACATGATCCCATTCGAAGAGCCATTTTCGCTGTTCTTTGTATTCTGTCCCGACACCTTCGGTGGCTGAATCATTGACCTTCAGGCCGTCGGTCAGCAAACCCAGTTTGAGCTCGACCTCCTTTCCCAACTGTTTTGCGCGAGCTTTTGCCTGGGACGGACCCGAAGCCTTTGTTCTGTTTATGGCCCCTATTTCATTGATAATCATTGCAAACCTCCTTCGCTAGGAGTCACAAAAATGATGTGCCATGGATCAGGACGTTTCCCTCATCCGGCAAAACGGTTTTCCTTCGAGAAAGATTGAAATACCATTCGCTCTAACCTGTATGTGTATCCGTGATTGGCGCTTAATAAGCTTTTTTCAAATTAAGATAAATTGTCATGTAAATCAAATTAAATGACATAAATTATCAATAATATAAAATTAGCTATATAAAAAGTCAAGTAATATGTTTTAATTGGCATAAAATTATCACATCTCAAATAGTAGCAAAGCCGACATTAGATTTTCCATTCAATCGGGACTCCTGTCATTCCTCATAGAACGTATAGACTGGAGAGGCGATCATCATTCCGCAGAGAATAAATTGGACTTTTTAAGATCGGATATTTCTTCAGGATCGTAACCCAACTCTTTCATGACATCTTGAGTATGAGTGCCCAGGGGAACTCCGGTAAAACGGTATTCCTGTTTAGTTTCTGAAAATTTAATCGGATTCGCAAGCTGCCCTACTTTTTGTTTCCCCGGTCCTTCAACCTCTACAATGAGCTCCCTCGTTTTAGCATGTTCATTTTCAAGAGCCTCGGATATCGAAAGGACGGGTTCGACACAGGCGTCTTTTTTATTGAATAATTCCATCCATTCATCTCTTGATTTGGATTGGATTATTGTTCGAATTTCATCCTTCACGTGTTCAAGATTTTCGGGATTTATTCCGCCGGGCTTGAGATCTTTTCTTTCAATGACCTCGCAGAATGCTTCGAAGAATTTAGGTTCAACACATCCTACGCTCAGGTAGTGGCCATCGGATGTTTTATAAAAATCATAAAGAGAACCCCCGTTAAGCATCCATCCCTCTGGGCGGGGCTGCTTTCCATCCACAAGAAAAGATGCCCCCACAATGGCGTTGAAGCTGATGACTCCATCGGTCATAGATATATCAAGATGCTGGCCTTGTCCTGATGCAATTCTTGATATGACTGCCGCCAAAATAGCGATAACAGCATTGTTGGAACCAGAGGCCGCATCCGCTATCTGCATTCCATAGAGAGAGGGCCCGCTCTTGCTTTTCCCGGAATAGGACATAACGCCTGATCGGGCGAGATAATTGATATCATGTCCTGCTCTTTGAGCGAGAGGGCTGTTTTGGCCATATCCGGTAATGGAACAATAAATGAGACGGGGGTTGACCCTTTCCAAACTCTGATAATCCAAACCAAATTTTTTCATCACACCAGGCCTGGATTGCTCGATTAAAATATCATAGTACTGCAGAAGCCTGTGAATGACCTCTATTGCTGCCGGGTGTTTGAGATTCAATGCCATAGACCTTTTTCCCCGTGCGAGGTAGGCGTGGACAGCGGATAATGAGCTGTCGGCAAGAAATGGTTTTATGGTGGTGAGGAGATCAGGCCGTGCTCCCGAGCTTATTTTCAGGACCTCTGCTCCCAGATCCGCTAATATAAGAGTGGCGAAAGGGCCGGGGAGAAGAGTCGTAAAGTCGAGTACCTTCAAACCCTTAAGTGGTCCTGCCATGTTGTATTCCCCCTCTTTTGAAGTCAAAGTGGCGAACGAAGAAAATAGACATCATTTTTGTTCAGAGCTGAAATCTCAATTTCTTATTCTGGTGTTTCTTTTTTAAGGAAATTTTTCAGCACCTCATCGACGACTGTATAGGGATCGGTTTGCCCATCACAAATTTCCCGAATGAATTTTTTCTTCTTTCCCTTCCTTTTTAATTCTTGAAGGACAAGCCTTTCAAGTTCATTCTTGAACACGAGCCCCAATTCATACTCTGCTCGCTGGAACCGTATCCCTTCTATCCTCTCGCTCTGGTTCATGTAGGCGTGATGCTCGTTGATGGCTGAGACGAGTTCCTCAATACCCTTTCCTTCGCTGGCCACAGTCGAGACAACTTTGGGCTTCCACGCATCGTCGGTATGATCCTTCATGGACAGAACAGCCTCGATTTCTCTCAAGGCTTGGGTAGAACCCTCTAGGTCTGACTTGTTGATGACATAGATGTGTCCGATCTCCATGAGGCCGGCTTTGAGCGCCTGGATTTCGTCTCCCATGTTGGGTGATATGACGAGGATGCAGGTTTGTACCGCCTGGATGACCTCCACTTCATCCTGTCCTGTACCAACAGTTTCCAGGAGGATTGCTTCAGCGCCCATAGCTTCCATAATACGAATTGTCTCGGCAGTGGTCCTTACCAGTCCGCCGAGGTGTCCTCTCGAAGCCATACTGCGGATAAAGACACCGTCATCACAGGTATGTCGTTGTATTCGCAGGCGATCACCGAGGAAGGCTCCTCCTGAAAACGGGCTGCTCGGGTCCACCAAAACAACACCCACTTTCTTCCCTGACTTTCTGAATCTGTGAATGAGGTGATCGATCAGCGTGCTTTTTCCCGTCCCTGTGCTTCCTGTTATGCCAACAATCATACTCTTTCCTGTGTGGGGGTAGAGTAATTTCAGAGTGTGGCGGGCATCTTCGTTTCCGTCTTCCAGAAGCGAGATGAGCCTTGCTCCAGCATACCTATCACACCGCAACACGCGCTGAGCAAGTTCGTTGCTTGAGAGTTTTTTCATGAGCTATTTCCTGGCATGGTCTTTAATATATTCGACGATGGGTTGAGTCAGGGTTCCTGCCACAAAGACCTCGTCCACGCCCATTTCCTTCAGAATCGGAATATCCTCCGGTGGAATGACGCCACCCGCGATAAACAAGACATCCTCCAGCCCCTTTTTCTTCATTTCTTCGACAATTTTTTCCGTGAAGGTGAGATGTTCTCCAGAAAGATAGCTGACACCGATGACATCGGCATCCTCGTCGATAGCGGCCTGGATGATAAACTCGGGCATCTGGTACATTCCCAGGTAGACGACCTCCATTCCCGCTTCCTTTAACAGCATGGCAATGACTTTGGCTCCCCGATCATGACCGTCGAGTCCGACTTTGGTGATGATGACTTTGATTTTTCTCTCGGTTTTCATGTTCACATCCTTATCCGAATGGATTTGTCAAGGCCCCCATCGGATCGTAGGGATAACCCATAGCTTCGCGGACAGTTCCCATCAATTCCCCTGTTGTGGCATAGGCTCTGGTGGCCTCGATCATAGCCGGGATGACATTTCGTCCTTCACTGGCGGCTTCTCTCAAAATCTTTATCCGATCCTTAAGTTTGTTTGTATCTCTTATTCTCTTCAATTCTCTGGTTTCTTTGATCTGGCGTTGGGCGGATTCTGATGGGATTCGTTGCACGCCGAGAGGCGTTTCCTTTTCGAGCTCTGTGGTGAAAATGTTCACACCGACCAGTAGTTTTTCCAGCGCGTCCAGCTCTTTTTGGCGCTGCAGAGCTTCCTTCTCGAATACGCGGTCAAGCCACTGTGTGCGGATGGCTTCTTCCATCCCCCCAATCTCTTCGACTTGGCCCATGATCTTCAGAGCTTCCTCTTCGATGCGGTCGGTAAGACTCTCGACATAATAGGATCCGCCCAGTGGATCGGCCACATTGCAAACACCCGTCTCGTAAGCCAGAATTTGCTGGGTGCGGAGGGCTTGCAAATGGCCTTTTTCGGTAGGAAGACAGATGGGTTCGTCGTAAGAGCAGCAGTGCAGAGATTGGACTCCAGCCAGCACTGCAGCGAGAGCTTGGTAGGAGATGCGTACGATGTTATTCATTGGCTGCTGAGGAATCAAAGAACAACCTGCCGTATGAACGGCAAAACGGAATTGCATCGATTTTTCGTTTTTGGCCCCATAGTGTTCTTTGAGCATTCTGGCCCAGATCCTTCTTGCTGCCCGGATCTTAGCCACTTCTTCGAAGAGATCAATATGGCAGGAGACATAAAAAGTAAAACGTGGGGCAAAATCGTCTATTGAAAGCCCTCTCCGGATCAACTCATCGATATAGATTTTAGCGATGCCGAAGCCAAAGGCCACTTCCTGCGGCGCGGTGATTCCCTGCTCACGAAGGTCATACATATTGACGGTCGTATAATACCATTTCGGCATGTGGCGTGTGCAATACTCCATGACATCACAGCCGAGGCGGATCGAGACATCCAGAGGGCATGCAGGCCGGAAACCGCAGTATCTGAAATGGATGGGATCGTTCTGGATAGAGCCCCGGAGTTGTGCTATGTTATATCCTCGGTTTTGAGCCACGGCCACATACTGGGCCATGGTCACAGAGGCAACTGTGGAGGCCGTAATCAGAGACCAGCTGACTTTATCCAGAGGAATATCTTTGGTTAAGGCTTCCATATCTCTGATGTGGGAGACATTAACCCCTGTAAGCCCACTTCGTTCACTGCCCAGGGATGATCGGCATCAAGACCCATCTCATAAGTGATGTCGGCAATTGTGTTCAATCCCGTCCCTCCGTGATCGGTCAAGTACTTAACCCGTGCATTCGTATCGTCAGGAGATCCCATGCCGATTACTTCTCTCCTGGTCCAGTACCGCCCTCGAAACATAGTCTTATGGATACCGCGCGTGAAGGGATACTCCCCAGGTGCGCCAAGTCTATTTTCAAGATCCTGATGTTTCAAATCTTTTGAGGTGTATGTTTCTTTGACTTCAAATCCAGACCAGGTTCTTCCGCTCGAGGGTTTTTCGTAGTAGGATTTTAGATAGTTATCCCAATCGACAAAAGACATGGTTTTATCCTTCACCTCTTCCTTCTTTTTCATGGGTTTGACTCCTTATATTCTAATCGGACGAATATTGACCAATGCCGATGTTCACCCAAAAAGAGTCCTATCAGTTGACATTTGCTAGTGGGGCTGTTAATGACTAATTAGTAAGAATAATTAACCTTGTAGTAAAATATCAGATGATTACTTTCCTGTCAAATTTTTCTAGAATTGAGGATCTATGATGCACAGACCCTTTCGAAAGCTAGACAAGAGCATGAGGTATCGAAAAATCATTGATACCGCCATTGAGCTCTTCCGGAAAAAAGGATACCGGGCAACGAGTCTGGATGATGTAGCCCATGAACTCGATATCACCAAAGCGGCGCTGTATCATTATGTCGAGAGCAAAGATGAACTTCTGTCGGCCATATTTTCGCAGGCACTAAAAGTCATCTTCGAAAGGACTCGTCAGATAGCAGCCCTGGATCTTTCTCCAGAGAAAAAACTTCGACAAATTATCCTTAATCATATCACAAACATCATCATCAAGAACCAGTCAATGGTCTATGTTTTTTTTGCAGAAGAAAATCAGCTCCCGGCAGAATTTTCACGCTTGGTAAGAGAAAAGAAGCGGGAGTATGATGAGATTCTGTCGCGGATAGTCAAAGAGGGTATTGCTGCCGGGATTTTTGAGAAAGTCGATCCGACTCTCTTGGTCTACTCTATTCTCGGAATGTGCAACTGGATCTATCTTTGGTATAGGCCCGGCTTAGCTTACAGTCCTGAAGATATCGCCAATCAGTATATCCGCATCCTTGAGCGAGGCATTTTATGTGAGAAGGGGAAAAGTGTCAAATTAAGGAATGAATTGAAAGACTCGAGTCAAGAGAAGTCGGATAAGGGAAGTGCCGGCATGGTTATAGAAAGAATAAAGGATTTGAGTCAGGAGATGGTTGAGCTTATAGGCGAATTGGAACAAGTCAACAGAATTGAAGATTAGAATTTCCAATCAGTTTATGCCGCCTAGATCGAGAGGTGCTGAACATCGCTGGAGTTTCTCGGAAGGAAAGAGGTAATGTTGGGTTTTATGGGATCACAGTATAGAGTAATATTGTTTTTTTCATTGTTGTGTAGTAAAAACTGGTGACATATCGGTTTGACTTTGAATCAAGGAGGATGGACATGACTCGAAAACTCATATTCGTTATGTTTCTGCTGTGCCTCTGTATCATCCTTAGTGGCTGCGGCGGGAAGGAACCGGCAGAGACAGGAGCCCAGGAATCTGCTGCAGAACCCCAGGCAACTGAGGAAGTCTCAGGAGCAGAGGAGCCGGGAGAAGCCAAGGGCGAAGCCGTGGCTAAGGAGATCCTGGATGTTTACGACCAGGCTGTGGCTGAAATTGCCGAACTGATGAAGGAGAAACCCGAAACCGCCGAACTCAAGCCCAAGATGGAGGCCTTATTCCAAAATTATCAAGAAAAGATGAAGGCCCTCAATGAAAAATATCTGGCCCTCAGGGATGAGGACATAGCCTCCTTCGGGGCAGCCAACGGATATATGGGAGAGCATCGGGGAAGACATGTCTATGAAAAAGACAATGCCCTGGTTGCATTTATGAATTATTACAACATGGAAAAGAATGAACGGGATTTGACCAAGTTCATCAACGACGGACTGTTCAACCTTCTCGAAACCGCTGTCGAACACTAACCCGGGAAGTTGACAGAATTAGCGCTTTAGCTGCGCCTTACCTCTATGTGTATCCCAAATGGGACCCTCTGTGCAGCGATCCCCGATTCCAGGTCTTAATGCAAAAAATGAACTTTTCAAAGTTGAAAGAATTGGATTTTGCCATAATCAGCATAGAGTGGGTTCAAACCCCATCAGCCCCATATCTTAAAGCACTTATTTCCTACGGTTAGAATCGGTTTTATACTTATTTTGTTTTTCACGAGTACTTCCTCGAGATAACAGAGGAAGTTGACACAGAGATTATAAAGGGTTGTTTTATTCTATGTAACCCAGGGCTCTGAGTGCTTCAAGATCGCTTTTTCTGAGTGTTGATTCAAAGATTTGGTGCTGCGCTTTTTTTGCGTTTTTGAGATGATTGAACAGGTAAAACATCAGCGTTTCCTTTACAAGCTTACGGTCGGCTATATTCATGTTTTCCCCGGGATCGTTGTCGAGATTAAAAACCTTGATATTTTCATTCGCAATTGGAAGGCGGAGGATCATTTTATAGGGAAACTGTTTAACCATGTAATGGGGATATTGGGCGACATTGATAGACCTGGCAACATGCCGCCTTTCACTCTGCAGATTGAAAAGATTTTCGCCATAGGAAAAGTCAGAATACGCGTAGGGCAAATCGAATAAATCTGTAAATGTCTTGATCAAATCTGAGGTGATCGCGGGCGTATCCACATGACCGGCCACGACTCCGGGAATCTGAATCATGAGCGGGATTCGAATACCCTGTTGATAGAGAACATGGCCGTGTCCAATCATGCCATGTTCCCCGATAGCCTCTCCGTGGTCAGAGATGAACACAGTGATGGTTTGTTCGCTCAGATTTTTCTGTTTTACTAAAGCCAGAATTTGTCCGGCAACCCAGTCTCCGTAGGCAAGGTTCTCATCGTATATTTTTTTCAACAGGTCCGGATTGTCATCCTCATCCACATAGCTGATATGGAATGTATCACCGAATTTCTTCAGTTCTTCCGAATGTTCGACGAAAGCACTCTGGAAACGACCCAAGAAGGGTTTGGGCATTATGAAGGGATCATGAGGCTCGCGAATGTGCAGGTAGATGAAGAATGGCTTCCCGTTCGCCTGCTCTAACATTTCTGAAAAAGGATTGATAAACTCCTCTGCTAAAGGAGCCGGATTATTCAAGAACAGTTCTCTGAATTCTGAAAAACCCCGGTGATAGCCGTAAGCTTTTCCGAAATTCGGGTTCCCAGATATAGCTCCGGTGAAGTATCCTTTAGCAGAGAAAAGTTTGGCTATGGTCGGAATTTTTTTGTTCAACGACGAATAGTATTTTGAAATGACGCCGTGGTAATCTGGCGGAAGCCCCGTCAACAATGTTCCGGTAGAGGCGAGCGTATAAGATGCCTCTGAATGGGCTCTATCGAAAACCATCGAGTTTTGGGCCAGCTTGTCGATATTGGGTGTGGTATTCCTCTTGTATCCGTTATAACTGACATGATCATTACGGGTGGCGTCGAGAAGCACAATCAAAATGTTTTTGTTAGCCACCAATTGTTTTATCTTTTTGTATCTTTTTGTATTTTCCCTATTTGTGTTTCTCTCCAAAGCTAAGAAACTCTCGCCTATCCTCAAATACCCAGCGTTGGCATCAACGGGTTTGACTATGACTTTTTGGAACTGGTTTTCCTTCAATTTCACTTTGAAGACACTGCCATCTTTGATTTTTTGCGTGTAGTCTGTATTTTCCTTTGCTGTTGTGATTTCAACCTTCAGCAAAATGTTTTTTCTTTTGTGGAGATTCAATTTAAGGTTCAGCGATTCATTTTTATAGGGTTTTATGAAATAGCAGAATTCCCCTGGCATCAGTAAGGTATGATTGTCCTTCAACATGTTTTCATAATTTATGAACCGAAGTATTCTCTTAGGATAGAGCAAGAGGTTGTAAACGCGCAGCTTGCCTGTGGAAAAAAAGGAGAGGGAATTTTCTCCCGGCTGTATGAACTCTTTTGAGATGAGTATCCGGCTGCTATCCAGGGAAATGTTTTTGTTCCCGATTCTTACAAATGCGTTGCCGCTACTGCTGCGGGCTTTGACCTGAAGAATATATTTTTCAGATTGTGCAGCAAAAAACTCGAGATGCGCTTCCTCATGTTTCACTTCCCTGTAAAATCTTTTGTCTTGCCCGATTCTCGGAGGACTCCAGTTTCCGGAAAACCTCCATTCATTGGAGTGGTCACTGAATGTTACCCTGTTGATCCCGTCATTGATGAGTGGTGAAAATTCCCTTCTGAGCTCTGTCTTTTTGCTGCAGCCGGCTAGAGAAACGAAGGCGATGAAGGCAAAGAAAATCCATTTCCGCATCGTCACTCATTTTATATCAATAAAGGGGATGCATCAATCAGGGAAGGCGCCACCTGAACGAAATTCTCTGATTGACCTCTTTTTCTTGAAATTGATATGCTGTCGAGGTGCTTTGGGGAAACAAATAGCTGGCCCGCTTGAATGCCATAAGGATAAACCTGGCCTATGCCTATTTCGCAATGATTCCTAGATCATATGCTTTTGCTGGATTCACTCGAGAGAAAAACTGGAGTCCTGGAAGTGCCTATGGAAGGATTTAAGAAGGGCCTATTAGAAAAATTCAGATCCAGCCGGAAGAGCTGATATTCAGGTTCTCATTGTTTAGCATCATAAAAAAACCAGAGAGATTATCTGTTGATTGAGTATTGCTTTTGGAATTTTCTTTGATTATTAATACTATTTAACTGAAATCTAAGCACTGCGGGTTGAGATATTCATCTTTTTACCTCAGACTATTGAAGGAGGATTGAATGGGGTTATTCAGGAAAAAACCTGAGAAGGAATTTCTGAAGGCGGCTGACAAAGGAAATTTGGATGAAATGCGGGTGCTGTTGGATTCCCATCCGGAAAATGATTTTTTGAGCGCCAAGGATTTTGTGGAAGGGGACACAGCGCTTCATTTGGCGTCAAGGAATGGACACCTTGAGGTAGTTGAGTTTCTGCTGTCTAAGGGTGTGGATATCAATCTCCAAAACAACTTTTCTTGCACTCCGCTTAGTTTAGCTGTTTCCCATGGTCATTTGGAGATTGTGAAGTTTTTGATCCGCCATGGGTCCGATGTTAATGAGAGAGATAACCTTGGAACTTCGCCGTTGCTATCAGCTGTTATGGTGCTTCCATTTCTTGATGAAAAGGGACAGGATGTATCTGGGAATTATTCAGTGAGAAAATTAGGGGACGATAGATATCGGAAGGAAATCATCAAGCTTCTTATCGAAGAGGGGGCGGATGTGAATGCTGCCAACGAAGAGGGCGAAACGCCGCTCTGGACAGCTTCTTTGCATGGAGATAAGGAAATCGTAGAGTTGCTGATAAAAATAGGGGCGGATGTCAATACATATGATAATAAGTATAGAATAACACCCTTACACATGGTTGCCGAACTAGGCCAAATCGAAATTGTGGAACTGCTCTTAGAAAATGGCGCCTATATCAATCCTATAAGTCGAAAAATGAATACCCCCCTTGATAGCGCTAAAGAGAATGTCATCGACCTTTTGGTATCCAAAGGAGGTAAGAGGGAGAGAAGCCGGGAAAATTAGTTCTATCTGGGTTTGGGATAGAGTTCATAGCCATAGTCACGGAAATGGCGGTCAAAGGCGAAGGCTTTCTGGACCCCGGTTCGGCGCATGACCTCAAAACTGACACAATCGACGAGACTTAGACTTCCTCGGTCTGCTATTAATTGTGCTCCGACCGCGGCAAAATGAACCTCCTTAGTCACCCAGATGATGTGCAGAATCGGTATGATGTCTTGTTCGAAGACACGAACTGCTTCCATCCCTAACCGCCGTGATACCAGTGCAGATGTTTCCACTAGTATGTAGTTGTGGCACACGAGAACGTCTCCCGCTTCGATGATCTTGGTCCAAAATGACTTGGCTGCTTTGTGGTGTGAGTCGCTCCCATCGAGGACGGCCAGGAATGCACTGGTATCGACAAAAATATTCATAAGATCTACTGCGCTTTGCCCTTTTTCTTTTTAGATGAAGTAACAGAATAGGCATCCTCGAGGTATTCATCGTGCCTGAAAGAGAGATAAGAAATGCCTGATCGGAAGCGGTCTGCCGCCGCTATAGCTCTTTGCCGGCGCTCTTCGAGATCGACAAGATCTGTTGGAATCTCCCTTTCGTATTCACTCATATCTTCTTTAATTCCAAGGGGTCGGTCAAATTTCGCTTTCCATGTGCGGGTGGCATCGCGGATGAATTGGCTTCGCGTTTCCCCTGTTTTTTGCCGCAGGGACTCGAGCTCTTTGAATTCCGCCGCCGACATGCTGACTGCGAATTTAACCGTTTTGTTTTTTGCTGTCTTAGTCATGGTATGAAATTATCATACCACAGTATGATTCATTGGAATATTTTTGTCAAGGACAGGGCAGGTGAATTCAGTTAGGATTCCAGTGTGAGCCAGCGATTATTCCATATATCACTCAGGCGATATTTCTTTTAGGCCCTGTTTCCTTTTTCAGCCTGAACTCAACGGCTTTTCGGGCTTCGAAGTAGGTTTTGGAAAGAAGTTTCAGGAATGCTTCCCTGCCAATTTTATCGCTGTTAAATAGACCGACACTTTTATAAATGTCTTTGGGCGTGAATTCCGAATCATAGTCCGGGTAAACCTCGTTAACCAGACTGATTACTGCCAGACAGATTTGACTTCTAATAGCCTCGGATACGGATATATCGTACTTATCGGCGATAAAATTGATGTATTCTTCCAGCCAATCCGGCAGCACGGCTTGTATTCGTTTTTGCACGTTTACTCCTCGAAAACTTCGTATTATAGCATAAACTTTTTCAATCATGTTAGAATTGAGCGGTACAAGGAGGGAATATGAGCGTACTCGTTTTGAATGCGGGAGAAGTCGAAAGTATCCTAACGATGGAGGCTTGTATCGGCATCATGTCCGATGCGTTCAAGTCTTTGGAAGCGGGGGAGTCCGTACAGCCGCTGCGGTCACTGATGTGGCTTCCCTCGAAAAAGGGATTGCTGGGAATGATGCCTGGATATACGGGTGAGACCGATATTTTCGGGATAAAGTCCGTCAGCGTATTCCCTGAAAACTATAAAAAGGGAATCAGTTCCCATCAGGGAGTGATCCTCCTTTATGAGGGAGACACCGGTCGGTTGATAGCTGTCCTGGATGCGGAAGAGATAACCGCGATGAGAACAGCGGCAGTCAGCGCTCTGGCCACAGATATTCTGGCGGGAAAAGAAGCGAGCGTGATGGCCATATTGGGGGCAGGTTTCCAGGGCCACCAGCACCTCAAATCTGTTTCCCTGGTGAAAGATTTGCGGAAAGTCTCTGTCTGGGATGTGGTTGATGAGTCCACAAGGCTCTTTGTTGAAAGCGAATCAAACCATCACGATGCCGAAATCATCGGAGCCAATACCGCTGAAGAAGCTGTGGCCGACGCCGACATCATCTGCACAGTGACACCCGCTAGAGAACCGATCCTCATGCTGAACTGGGTAAAACCCGGCGCGCATATTAATGCCGTCGGTGCTTGCACGCCGCATCAGCAGGAACTCGAGTCAACCCTGGTTGCTCAATCACGATTGTACACGGATAGGCGTGAGTCCCTGTTCAACGAACCGGGTGATTTCCTGATTCCTAAAAAGGAAGGATTGATCACAGAAGATCACCTGATCGGTGAATTAGGAGAGCTCTTGGTTGGCAAGGTCAGGGGACGTGAATCCGACGATGATATCACCGTGTTCAAGTCTTTGGGTTTAGCCATCGAGGACCTGGCTGCTGGATATTTCGCGTATGAAAAAGCTTTGGAGAAAAACATCGGAACTCTTGTCGATTTGTAATGAGGTGAGGAGATTGGACGGCGTTTTCGTTTTGTTGTTCCGTGGCGGTATTCAATTGTTTCTCTGTCAATAAGCTGAAAAGAACCCATCCCGAAGTTTGACTTTTCTGAAGAAATATGGAATATGATAACCCGTTTTTCCTCAAAGGATCAGATTATAGGAGCCAATAGTGAGATTTTTTGAAATTTTGCTTCTCTTCGCGTTATTTCTGAGTCTTATAGGATACTTTTATCCCGGTCGAAAACGACCCCGGTTTTTTGTCTACTTGCCTTTCCTTGCAGCCGTATTCATTCTCATCCATCTGCTGCTTGAAAAATACCGCTGGCAGATGGTGCCCGCCTATCTCTGGTGTCTTCTGTTTGTCTGCCTCAGTTTGTACCAGCTCAGGAGAAAGACTGTGGCGGAAGAGAAGAAGCCTCGACGCAGTCTCAGAGTGCTCGCTGTTGTCATGACCGTATTCGGAATCATTCTGTTTCTCCTGACCGCTGCCATTCCCTGGTTTTTTCCGGTTATCCACTTTCCGGAGCCGACTGGAGAATATGCTGTGGGAACAACCGCTTTGCATGTTATCGATTCCTCCCGGCCTGAGGCATTCACGGATGATCCGGATGATCGGCGCGAATTCATGGTGCGTGTCTGGTATCCGGCCGAGCCGGCGAAAGGTTCGAAACCGATTCCCTACTGGGAAAAGGCCGATATCATTGGCTCTGTGCGTATCAAGGATGACTTCCAAAGGTGGGGCCTGACCTGGATGCCGACGTATTTCTTCAATCACTTCGCTTTGATGAAGACCAATTCCTATCCGGATGCCCCTTTGGCCAAAGCCGAGCCTCACTATCCTGTTGTCCTTTTTTCTCCCGGTGGAGGAGTCATCCACGAGCGGAATTTTCTGCATGTGGAAGAACTGGCCAGTCATGGGTACATCGTGCTCAGCCTATCGGCACCGTATGAATCCTGGGCCGTTATTTTCCCGGATGACCGGGTAATCAGGGGGAAGTTTCTCAAGGCGAATCCAAATCAAGCCGAGGAGGAAAAGGCACGGGAGAAGAAAGCCCAGGAAATTGTTGAGCGTCTCCAAAAAAGCACCGACATACTGGAAAGAAAGGCCATCATGAGAGAGCTTTTCGCTTTGGATCCCGATGGAATCATGGATAAGCTTTTGCATGTGCGAGTTGCCGATGCCCGGTTTACCTTCGATGAATTGGTCCGGATGAACTCCGGGGAAAAAGAAAGCCCGTTCAAAGGGAAGCTGGATTTGGAGCGGGTGGGGATCTTTGGCATGTCTCTCGGAGGAGCTGTCACCGGTCAGGTCTGTCTGGAGGACGACCGCTTCAAAGCCGGTGTCAACCTCGACGGCACTCAGTTCGGCACTCTCATTGATAACTATCTCCACCAGCCCTTTATGTTCATGAACAGCGGCGACAGCAAGGACCACAACGACTTTGTCTACGACCGGACCACGGACATCACCTACTCGGTCACCATCAAAGGCAGCTCTCATATGGATTTCACGGATATGTTCTTCACATCCCCGATCGTTAAAAAATTTAACAGAAAGGCCATCCCGGATGAACGGATGTACCTGGTGGCCAATGCCTATATCGTGGCGTTTTTCGACAAGTACCTCAAAGGGAAAGAATCCGTGTTGCTTGAGGGACCGTCCGAGGATTATCCCGAAGCTGTGTTCAAGATCGTGAACACCCCTGAACGGGGCGAGCTTGAATGACCTGGATTATTCACGAAGGGAAAAAATGCCGACAATAAGATTTAAGAATTTCTTTAATTTAAAGTGTCAGTAGTTTTTTTGAATAACCCAGGATAAATATTTATTCAGTACTATGCAACTCTTTGTAAACGCAGATAGTTAGGAAGTAACAAGACTCTGTGAAAAAGAGACAGGAGAGAGTGGTATGCATAAGCTTCTTAAAATGAGTGTTTTGATGGCAATGGTCATCCTTTGGTCTTTCCTGTTCGCGCAGGCACAGCGGGTGGAAACAGTGGATGGGGTCCGGGTTGTCCACAACGAAAAAACCGGGAAATGGGGGAAAACGCCAAAGCTTTCGCTAGAGTTTAGGAGGACGATCGGGGATATGGAATCCGAAGATGATAATGTGCTGTTCTACATGCCATCAGACATCGCCTTCGATCAAGACGGCAATATCTATGTTTTGGACTCGGGGAACCACCGGATTCAGAAGTTTAACCAGGACGGCCAATACCTGGCCACGATCGGCAACGCCGGTGAGGGCCCCGGAGAGTTCCAGTACCCCTTTTCCTTTGACGTTGATCCCAAGGGGTATCTGTATGTCTCCGATTCGGGAAATCAGAGGATTCAGGTTTTGACGCCGGAGGGAAAAGACCATAAAACAATCAAACTGACAGACCTCGATGTGGGCGATATCAGTTTGTTCGGTCAAGATCGCCTGCTCATGGCCGGCGGGGGCCTCTTTTCCTTTCGTATGGATATGATGGAGGAAAAGCAGGCTCTTCCGAAGATCTTTAAGGTTCTTGATTTTGAGGGCGAAGTCCAGAATGAATTCGGCAACCAGCGTGATTACAAGGACCCGCTTACAAACCGGATAGGGAACATGTTTATCTTTGCTGTGGATAAAGATAAAAATGTTTACATCACGTTCAACGCCCAGAACAGGATCGAAAAATACTCACCCGATGGAAAGCTGTTGTGGCGGGCGGAGCGGGAGCTCAACTACGAAACGGATGAGCCAAGGAAAAAAGGAAAGAGACGATCGAGCAGAGGAGGGAACATCTCGATTGAAGCTCCTCAAATGAACAGGTGCTCCAGCGGGATTGCTGTCGATGATCAGGGAAGGGTTTGGGTTATCACCCAAACAAGGCAGCTGGAGGAAGGCGAAGAAGTTCAGATGCGCGTCAGCATGACAATGGATGATGGAGGGAAAAGATCGATGAACCTCTCCGTGGAGAGTGACGCCGACATCCGAAAAACCGACGCTTATGAGCTCGAGATCTATGATACCGAAGGCGTCCTGTTGGGTAAGATTCCGGTGGATCATTTTGTGGACGGCATCTGGATCGCCAAGGATAGGGTCTATCTCCTCGACAGAAACCGCGGCATGCAATTTTTCGAATACGAGATAATCGAAAAATGAATCTGCATCGGAAATATTTTTTGCGCTGTAATTACTCCTCATTTTCGGCCCAAAACGATTGATCCCATCATTCTTTTTGGGTCATAATTGAGATGTGATCGATAAGTCGGGACAGACTATTTTTCTGAAAAAAAGTTGCCTGTCCTTTTTTGAGAGGAGAAAAAAAGTGAAACAAAAAACTCCAGGTATACTGCCATGCACGCTGATGGTCCTTTTGATAGCGCTTTCTTTCTGTGCAAAGGAAGGTGGCAAGGACCGGCCGTCGATTCCAAATCTCAGGGCCTTTGCCAAAATGTATGGTTATGTGCGCTATTTTCATCCCAGCGATGAAGCGAGCCGGATCGATTGGGAAAGGTTCACAGTCTATGGAGTGCGCCGTGTGGAAGGTGCCAGGAATCAGGAAGAGCTGAAAAGGATTCTGGAGGAGTTGTTCCTTCCCGTGGCACCGACAATGCAGATTTTCCAGACCGGCGAGGAACCTGAGGAGCCGGAAATGGTTATACCTGAGGCTACATCTCATCTGAAGATAGTAGCCTGGCAACACCAGGGGGTGAACTTTGGGAGGGGAAATTCTCCTTACATCAGTTCCCGTTTGAATCGGGAGAGTGTCCTCTGGACAGGAGGGGGAAGCGGTGTGCTGACCCAAGGTCTTGATGCCAGAAAGTTCCGGGGAAAAGCGATAAGACTTCGAGCGCAGGTGAAAACCAACATGCGTGGTTCTGGGAACCAGGCCCAGCTCTGGCTGCGCGTGGATAGAGAGAAAAACACGATGGGTTTTTTCGACAACATGGACTCAAGGCCCATTCAAGCTGATGAATGGCATGCGTATGAGATTGAGGGCCTGGTGGATGAGGATGCTGTCAAGATATTTTTTGGCATCATTCTGTCCGGGAATGGCCAGGCCTGGTTTGATGATTTTCAACTGGAGGTCCAGGGTGATGACAACAGCTGGATACCCGCAGGGGTCAGAAATCCCGGATTCGAAGAAGGGGTAGCGGGACAAAAGCCAAAATTTTGGGGTGCTCAGAGATCCGGATACACATACACTGTTCAAGAGACTGGTGTTGCCGAGGGGACACAGTGTCTGCTGATCGAAAACCGGTCAGTCAAGTACAATGGCAAACCCTTTAAAGAACATCCGCAGATCGGGGAAATGATGACCAAGGAGCTTGGAGTGGGGCTTTCTTGCCGGATTCCGCTTGCCCTCTACAGTGACGAATCCGGTACTCTCGGCGGTGGAACGACCGACGCTTTTGCGTCTTTAGCAGCGGAACTGAAGGCAATCGCGTATGATGAGATGAGTGCGAATGAGGAAGATGTTCGTCTGGCAAATGTGATTCTAGCCTGGAATGTCTTTCAGCATTTCTATCCCTATTTTGATGTGGTCGATGTGGATTGGGATGCCGAATTGACGAACACATTATCCGATGCATTGCAGGATGAAGATGAAGAGGATTTCTTTTATACCCTCAGCCGAATGGTCGCCAAACTGAATGACGGACACGGCAGTGTCATGCACAGGGTGCTGTTCTCCCAACTCGGGCTTCCTATCCGTGTCGAATGGGTGGAAAATCGGCTCGTCGTGACAGCCTCAAGAGACAAGGAGTTAGTCCGGAGAGGGGATATCATCGTCAGTATTGATGGGGTACAGGCAAAAAAATCTCTAGAGGAAGCGGAGAAATATATATCCGGTTCTCCTCAGTGGCGAAGAGTCCAATCCTGTCGTCGGTTTGGATACGGGGAAAAGGGGACCTTCGCCGAACTTCTGATCAAAAGAGGCAAAAAGACTTTGGAAGTCTCCCTTGAGCGAAGCTTTCAGGGATTTATCGAGGAGTGGAACAGGTCTCCTATTCAAGAGCTTCAGGACGGTGTCTATTATGTCAACCTGGATAAAGCGCCGTGGCAGCTTATTCAACCCAAACTTGATGAGCTGGCGGCTGCAAAAGGTGTGATTTTTGACATGCGGGGATATCCCAAGGGAAATCACGAAATAATCTGCCATTTGCTGGAGGACAAAGACACATCGGATGCCTGGATGCAGGTCCCTCGATTTATTTATCCTGACCAGGAAAATAGAGTCGGTTATCACAAAATGGGCTGGCACCTCGTTCCCAAAAAACCGAAGATCAAAGGCCAAGTGGTGTTCATTACAGACGGCAGAGCCATAAGCTACGCGGAGTCGTTCATGAGTTTCATCGAGCACTACAAGCTCGGCGAGATCGTGGGGCAACCCACAGCCGGTGCGAATGGCAACAACAATCCTTTCTCTCTACCGGGCGGATACCGTGTCGGCTGGACGGGAATGAGGGTGGTCAAGCACGATGGGTCTCAACATCATCAGGTGGGCATTCAGCCCACGGTCCCCGTTGTAAGAACACTTCAAGGAGTGATCGATGGCCGTGATGAACTTCTCACTAAAGCCGTCGAGCTCATGCAATGAGAGAGCTGAATTCTATTGAAACACACGGCCGGCTCATACCGCTGGACGCTCTGCGCGGGCTTCTCATGGTCTTTATGGCTGTCGACCATGCCAATTTTTTCGTAGCCAGAGGCCATCCGACGGGCGAATTCTGGGGCATTCCGCTTCTCCAGTACAAGAATTTCGCAACGTTTCTAACCAGATTGATCACACAACCCTGCGCTCCGGGCTTTTTTCTCTTAATGGGTGTGGGGATGGTGCTTTTCATCCATTCGCGGCGGAAGAAAGAGTGGTCCTACAGAAAGATACATAAAAACTTGATCATTCGCGGTGGACTCCTCATCCTGATGCAGTTTTTTCTCGAAAATACCGCCTGGTTGCTTGGTCCGGCCAACACCATTCAACCGCCGGGAGGAGGGGGTGAAGTCCGGTTTCACTTCGGCGTGCTTTTTGGATTGGGCGCGGCCATGATTCTGGGATCTCTAATCATGCGGTTCTCTACGGCAGTGATTCTTTCTTTGAGTTTTGCCTGTGCCTGTCTCACACAGCTTCTGGTGCCGGATGCCGCTCTGGCCGATCGACTGTTTTCTCCCTTTCTAAGAATTCTCCTTATTCCGGGAAAGACAGGCATGGTACAGGTTTTTTATTCTGTGCTGCCCTGGCTGAGCTATATGGCGCTGGGTCTTGTCATCGGAAAATGGTTTGTGAAATCTGAATCATTAGCCTATCGCAGAGCGCTTATGATGGGAGGGGCATTTCTGTGTCTGTTTGTTCCCTTCCGGCAACTGGGCCGTTTCACAAATTTTCATCCACCGGATAGCCTGGGTATCGTGGATTATTTGACCGTCACCAAATACCCACCGAGCCTGTCTTTTGCCATGCTCACTCTGGGTGTGGTGCTTATGTCGCTCTTTATCCTTTACAAAGCCGAAAAACTTATCGATCACCGCCTCAATCCTCTCCTTGTCTTTGGCCGGTCAGCGCTTTTCTTTTATATTGGGCACCTTTATATTTTTGCCTTTATCGGATTTGTATTTGCTGGCCGTAGAGGGACGGGCTTATCTGTGATGTATGGATTTTGGCTGCTCGGTTTGGCTCTTTTGTATCCCTTGTGTCTCTTTTACGGGAATTTCAAACGGAAAAAACCCCTGGACTCCATCTGGCGCTTCTTTTGATTCCTTTTTTATTTTTTCTCTTCTTCCTTGGCGAATTCCTCTTTGGGTGGTTCTTCACCCCAGATGTATTTGTTGAACCAGTTGAAGTTGTGGGTTAGAACAGCTAGGTTTTCTTTGGGCTTGGTGATCCCGTGGCCGAAGCCCTTGTAGATGACGAATTTCACCGGGACTCCTTTGTCCTGGAGGCCTTGATACAACTTAAAGGCATTTGGAATGGGCACCCTCTGGTCGAATTCGCCGTGCTGGATCAGGGTCGGTGTTTGGGCGGAGTTGATGTAGGTCATAGGGCTCGTTTTCCGGTAAATCTCTTCGTCATCCCAAGGATTCGCCCCCAGATAGACGCGCGTGAAGGGATGGATGTCCGTGTTGACATAGTAGGTCACCCAGTCTGAAATCCCGGCCCCCACACTCACGGCTTTGAACCTGTCACTGAAAGTTGTGATGTAGGCTGAGATGTAACCGCCCTGGCTCCAGCCCATGGCACCCAAACGGTCGTTGTCCACGAAACCCTGAGAGATGAGATAGTCCACTCCGGAGATGACATCCCAGTAATCTCCTAACCCCAGGTTGCGGTAATTCAATTTGCGGAAGGCCTCGCCGAAGCCAGTGCTTCCCCGGTAATTGGGCTGGAGGACGACAGCCCCTTTGGCTAACCATTGCTCGATGGGGTAGTACCTGTTCATCCGGTCTATAATTTGAGGAAAAGATATGGATGAGGGTCCTCCATGGATGACCACCAGCAGAGGATACTTCTTTTGAAAGTCGAAATCCGCCGGTTTCGAAAGGACACCCGTGATTTCGGCTCCGTCTTGGCTTTTCCACTTTATCGTTTCTTTCGTGCCCAGGGTCCACTTGCTGAGTTGATCGGAATAGCGAGTCAGCTTTTTCGGCTGAAAGGAACTCACATCGGAAACATAGACATCCTGATAGTGCTTTCCATCCAGAAAGATGAAGGCCATTTTTATTCCATCACGGGAGAGGGAGCCTCCCCACAGGATGAAGCCGTCTCCCTCGGTGATACGTGATATAGCCTTTGTTTCGGGGTTGATCCTGAACAGATGCCGAGACATTCCCAGGAAGGCCGAAAAATAAATGCCATCCTCTTTCCAGGCCATGGGGCTGGCGTTCTCATCAAAGTTTTCGGTCAAGTTCGTTATCTTGCCGCCTCGAGCAGAAACAGTACAGATCCCAGCATTCAGGAACCACTCCTCTTTTCCCAAATTGGATCCGAAGGCAATCGTCATTCCGTCGGGTGACCAGATGGGATTGCTGTCTCCGCCCGGTTGATCCACCAATGTTCGTATGCTCTTGTCGGCTAGGCTTAGGATGTAGATATCCGATTTCGACCAGGATTCCGCTCGTGGATCCGGTGTGGCGCTGAAGGCGATCTTTGTGGAATCCGGTGACCAGTTGAAGTAACCCACATTGAGGTCATCACGATTCATGATCTTTTGAGCTTCTTTCTTTTCGATGTCGAAGACCCAGAGATAGCTTCGGCTGAACTCGGCATCGACCACCTCGAACTTGCCGTATTTTTTTTCGATGGCCTCTTGTCTTTCGCTTTTTTCATCTGTCGCTGTATATGCGATATGCTTACCGTCCGGAGACCATTTGTAACTGTTCACTCCGGTTTTGGTGCTGGTGAGCTGTCTGGCCTCACCACCCGAGATAGACATGACATAGATCTGCGGTTTTTCCTCGCGGGCGGAGATAAAGGCAATCTGTTGCCCATCCGGGGACCACTGAGGGCTCTGGCTCGATTTCTTGTTGTATGTCATCTGTCTCGTATCGCCGGAAGCCAGTTCAATCAACCAGAGTTGTGTTTTGTACTCATTGTCCTCCCAATCGGGCCTCTGCTCTGTGTAGACGACGTACTTCCCGTCGGGTGAAATCTGGGGAGAGCTGGGATTTTTGAGGTTGAGGATCTTCTTGAAAGAGGGCGTTTTTTGCGCAGAGGAGAAGACAAAACCCGGGCTCCAAAGGACCATTAAAAGGATTGAAAAGGAAATTATACAGATTTTTTTTCTCATGACATTTCTCCCTTCATATATATGTGCGCGCTAAAATCCCAGCTCTTTGATGATGTGGGTGGCGCCGGAGAACTTCTCGGTGATGAAGAGGACAAAACGGATATCGACACTGATGGATCGCTGCAGTTCGGGAATTTCGTAATAGTCGGCGGTCACGCTTTCGTAGGTCATATCGAAAATGATGCCGATCTGCTCCCCTTTGGCGTTCAAGGTCGGTGACCCGGAATTGCCGCCGGTAATGCTGGTCGTGTTCAGAAAACAGGCGGGGATGTCGTTGAGATTTCGGTCGACATAGGGACCGAAGTCCTTCTCCTTGTAAAGGGACCGCAATTTTTTGGGCACCAGGAAGGGAAATTGGCCCTGATCCTTCTCGATGATTCCGGTCAGCGTAGTCTGTGGAGCGAAATAAACCGCATCCCGGGGCGTGTATCCCTGGAAAAATCCATAGGTGAAGCGGATGGTGGAGTTGGCGTCCGGCGCGATCCGCCCCTGCTTCTGTTCAAGAAGAGCTTCCAGATAGCGTCCTTTCAGATCCAGCATCTCTTGGCCCAACGATTTGCTGTCTTCCCGCAGACTTTTCATTTCCTCTTCGAGCGCGGCGGCCAGTCTGATAAAGGGATCCTTTTGGTTCAGGAGTTGATCCGGCTTCATGGCTAAAAGTTCAAGCCGTTTGTGTGGATCCGCTATGATTGTGTTTTTGAAGTGGCTGTCGACAAAGTCTTCGATGGTTTCATCTGACTTTGGACTGAGCAGGTCTCTCAGTGCAGCCGGCAATATTTTCTCAGGGTATTCGGCCATTTTTTTGAGACGGTGTTTGAAAAAAGCTCGGTCTGTCTCGAGGTGATATCCTCGCTCGGCAAGCTGGATTCTCATTTTGATCAGAGGGAGGTTCCGGTCTTGATAATCAGGGTCCCTGTCAATGTCGGGTTTTTGTCTTTCGGCAACGGTCCTGTAGATTGTGTGGGCTTGAGCGAGGAGTGTCGAGCTGGAATACGGGCTCACAATCTCCTCTAGCAGGCTGTTTTTCAGGTAATGCGCCCTGTATGTTTTCATGAATTTATCGATCTGTGAGAGCGCCTGTCCGTATGTCTTTGTGCGCTGCGGACTCTGGCTGACCCATTCCAGAAAGCTGTTTTCCTGTTCTTTTTGGATGTCGAGCAGGCCGATCTTGTCCATGCCCTCGAATTTCCCCTGGTAATTTTTGAGCACATTGTTCAGGCCTCGAACAATGCTCGCGTACTTGATTTGAATTGCTCTGTCGTCTCGTCCTGCGTCTTCAAAGAACGCGATGACATCCTTGAAGGTGGCCATCCTTTTTTTCATGTTGTCCAGGTCAAATTGGAGCTCTGCAAGCGTGTTGTTCCTGTATGTCCTTCCCGGGTAACCCATCACGAAGGAGAATTCGCCTTCTCTAAATCCATCCAGTGAAATCGTCAAAAAAGATTTGGGCTGGTAAGGAATATTGTCTTTGCTGAAATCGACTCCGACATTATCTTTGGATACATAAGCCCTTAAAAAAGTGAAATCACAGGTGTGCCGCGGCCACATCCAGTTGTCGATATCTCCTCCGAAGGTGCCCAAGGACTGGGGAGGTGCATAGACAATGCGAATATCCTTGATACGTTTGAATCGAAAAAGATAGTATTTGTTTCCGCTGTACATGTTGGCTACGGTCGCCCGGATGTCCTTGCCCGCATTTTCAGCCGTCGCGATCAACGTTTTTGTGGTCTTGTCGATGGCATCGTATCTTTCTCGAGGGGACATGCCAGGCTTCAAGGCGGAAAGAATATCTTTGGTGACCTCGCTGTAACCAAGCAAAACATCGGCAATGTATCCTTTAGCAGGAATTTCTTCAGCCTTTGTCCAGGCCAGAAAACCGTTTTCCAGATAATCTTTTTCCTTTGTCGCCGCCCGCTGAAGGGCTCCGAACGCGACGTGATGATTGGTGAGAATCAGACCCTCAGAACTCACGAATTCTCCCGTTCCGCCTCCGAGGTAAACAACAGCGCTCATCAGTCCGGTGCCGTTTTCTCTGTAGAGGTCTCCCGGATTCATTTTGAGGCCTTTGGCTTTCAGGTTGAGATCTTTCATCTGATGGGGCATCCACATGCCTTCATCGGCAAAGCTTAAGGGTGTGGCCATGAGGGCCAGCATCAAAAAGAAGAGAAGGTTTCGATGATATTTCATTATGACTCCTTTTTAGCTCTCTCTAGAGAGATGTTGAAGTGATTTAGGCTCCTTTTCCATGTGATAGACAAGAATACGCCTCATGACTTTTCTCACTTTCCGCACCTGTTCTGGCGTGAGGGGATACAATTGGTCTTTCGGGGGCGGGTTTTTTTTGATCCACTCTAGAAAGGTGATTGTCTCCGGAATGATTTCCTCTTTGCCATTCGGGACACACCGCTGGCAGTAAACACCGTCCTTTTTGGGAGCAAGCCAGCTCAAGTCCGTTATGGATTCCCTGCATCGGCGGCATCTCCAGAAGTCCGGCTGCAGGCCGTTCAGTTTCAAGAACCAAGCCTCGAAGTAGGCTCCGATGAAATCGAGATCAGCCCCGGCCTTCAAGGATTGAAGCACAGAGAGGAGAAGCCGGAAGAGTGTCTCATCCATTGATCTGGCTGGATAGAATTCTTCGATAAGCTCGACAAAATAGCTCAGTGTGAAGGCGACGTCCAAATCCTTCTGTATGTCAAAAAAAGATTCGACAAGATCACAATTGCTGATCGTGACCAGGTCTTTGTTCTCTTTTTCGTAGTAGTAGGCTTTAACCAGGGACATCGGTTCCAAGCTGCTGCCAAAACGGTTGCCGAATTTGCGGGCCCCTTTGGCAACTCCTTTGAACATTCCTGTATCCCGGGAGAAAAGAACCACGATCTTGTCCTGTTCTCCGACATCGAATGACCGTAGGACGAAAGCTTCAGATTGTTTTCGAGCCATACCGGATCAGGTGAGATACTTGAGAAATACTGTTCCCAATCCTAGAAAGACGAGAAATCCGACCGAGTCTGTGCACATGGTGAGGAGATTAACCGACCCGAGAGCCGGGTCCAGTTTGATCAGTCTCAGGAACAGCGGGATGATCGTGCCTAGGAGAGCTGCCACGAACATGTTGATGAGGACAGCCAGGCCCAAGACCAGGCCCAAATAGGGATTTTTTATCAAGAGATAGGAAGCAGCGGACAAAATCACTCCGATGATGAGACCATTCCCCATACCCACCAGCAGTTCCTTAAACAGCGCCTTCCTGGCTGAGATCCACTCGATTTGCCCAATGGCAATTTCACGCACAATGATGGCGATGGTTTGATTTCCGGCAATACCTCCCAGGGCGGCGACCAGATGCATGAGCACTGCGAGAGTTATGGCGGCCTGGATGGTGTCCTTGAAATAATTGACGATAAAGGGAGATATGGACGCGGTCAGCAGGCCCAAAAGCAAAAAGGGCAGCCGCTTCTTGATGGACTTCAAGGGGCTGTCTTGGATTCTGTCTGTCGTATCCAGGGATACCATTTTATAGATATCCTCGGTGACCTCTTGTTCAAGAACATCGATGACGTCATCCACAGTCACCACACCGACGAGAGTGTTTTCTGAATCCACGACAGGAATCGCGACCAAGTTGTAGTCGGCGACATTTCTGGCCACCTCCTCCTGGTCGGTTTCGGTACGTACGCTGATTACGTCCGTCGTCATGATTGTTTTGAGGGGGGTGTTCGGACGTGCGAAGAGAAGCTGCCGCAGAGAAACCACGCCCTTGAGGTGATTGGCATCATCCACGACATAGAGATAAAAAGCAGATTCCACATCTCCTTCCAGTTGCATAGCTGTGATGGCGTCCGAGATATTCGTCGTTTCATTCAAAGCATAGAAGTTGGTGGACATGATACGTCCGGCTGTTTCCTCTTCGTAGTGGAGAAGCTCCATGACCTCTTCGGTTGGCTTGGCCGCCATCCTGGCCAGGACAGATTCCTTCATATCTTCCGGGAGGAGTTCGATAATGGGGGCCGCATCATCCGGTGCACTCATCTGCATCAGATCGACAATTTGATCCAGGGGCTGTTCTTTGACAATATTGGCCGCATCTTCAGGATCGAGTTCGCTCATGACTTCAGCGGCCTTTTCTCGCTCTCTATCATACAGGGTGTTGAAGAGAATCAGTTTTTCTCTGGATATGAGATGACTCATCAAGGAGGCGATATCCGCCGCATGGAAATTCTTGACCAAATTCCACAACCGGCTGAGCACACCCATATTGATGAATTTGCGTGCTGAGCTGGTGACGATTCTCAAGCTTTGAACTTTCATTGTAGGCGCCTTTTTTATGATCTAAACCATAACATATATTAGTACAGCAGTAAATTGAAAACACGTTGAGTTCGCCAAACCTGTTTCGATGTCCGGGAATAGATGCGGCCGTCTTTGGGCGAGTCCATATCCAAATTCGCTGAAGACCCCCCCACCCACCGCTATGCAGCTCATATGGACATGGACCTCGCCTCAAAAAGATGAAGCACCGCCCTATGCTCCTCATTGAGAGAATGTCTTGTTTAACTTGGATTACGCACCCTATGCGAATCAAACGGAATGAGATTCTCTTGCGCTATTCGACCTGAGCTTTGCGCTTTTCACAGCCCACTCTTCGCAAGCGATTGCGACACCACAGTCTTGCATCCTGACTTTCGAGAGGTTGCTGATTACGCAAAACCGACTGGGGGGGATTAACGCTTGTAGTGCTTTTTTGTTTCGGCGACGATGACAGCACTGAGGCCGAGTAATCCTATGAGGTTGGGAAAGGCCATCATCCCGTTCATGATGTCTGCCAATGTCCAGACTGTCTGCAATTTCAACATGGTGCCCACTGCGACAAAAATGACAAAAATGATGCGATAGATCTTTACCGCGCCTTCTTTGAATAAGTATTCGATTGACTTTTCCCCGTAGTAACACCAACCAAGGATGGTGGAGTAGGCAAAAAAGATCAAACCTAAAGAGACGATGAATTCGCCGCCTCCTCCCGGAAGGGATTGGTCAAAGGCCGTGGTGGTCAACTCCGCTCCTGTCACACCGCTGGTCCAAAGTCCGCTCGCCAGGAGGACCAATCCTGTCATGGTGCAGACCACAAGAGTATCGATGAATGTCTGGGTCATGGAAACGAGTGCCTGCTTGACAGGATCGGGTGTTCTGGCTGCGGCGGCAGCAATGGGAGCAGAGCCGAGTCCGGATTCGTTGGAAAAGACTCCTCTGGCCACACCTTCCCGCATGGCCTGACGGAGGGTAGCGCCGAGAAAACCTCCCATGGCGGCCGTGGGTGTGAAGGCCGATTTGATAATTAAGGCAAAGAGCGATGGAAGGATAGAAATGTTCAGCGCCAGGATGATCAATGCGCCGATAACATAGATGACTATCATGAAGGGGACCAGAACCTGTGTCACACGGGCGATGCTTTTGATCCCACCAAGAACAACCATCCCCGTTAAGCCGGCCAGGATGATACCGGTGATCCAATGGGGAACTCCGAAGGAGGTTTTGACGGCTTCGGCGACAGAATTGGACTGAACCATGTTTCCTATCCCAAAGGCCGCGATCATGGCGAAAACGGCAAACAGCGCGCCGAGCCATTTCATCCCCAATCCCTTGGAAATGTAATACATGGGTCCGCCGCACATGGTTCCGAACTTGTCTTTTTCCCTGTATTTTATGGCAAGTACGGCTTCGGAGTATTTGGTTGCCATACCGAACAGTCCCGTGATCCACATCCAGAAAAGTGCTCCGGGTCCACCCGCTACGATGGCCGTGGCCACACCGGCAATATTGCCCGTCCCAACGGTGGCCGCCAGAGCAGTCATGAGGGCTTGAAAATGAGAGATGTCTCCCTCCTCCTTGTTGTCTTCCTTGCGCTTGATGAAGGCCAGGTAGAGCGAATGAAAGAGACCTCTGATCTGTAGGGCCCGCAGACGGATGGTGAGAAAAATGCCTGTGCCGACCAGAAGTACCAGGAGCGGAAGGCCCCAGATAAAATCTCTGATGGCGGTTAAAATTTCAAGGATTTGTGCTTCCATTTTATCTCTTCGTCGGGATCAGGCTTGAATAAACTGGAATACTCACAGAGAACTTATATTGCGTATTCCTTTCTCTTTCCCATTATTTTCATTTTATCAAAGTCTGACCCCGTTGGCTTTTCACGTGAGCATGGTCCGGTTATACTTAGCCGAGGAAAGTGATTCCGAGTTGGACTATCTTTTTATCCAGTGCCCGCCGCTCGATGTTGAGCTCGGAGGAGGTTTTCCTGAGATTCCATTTGTTTCGCACCAGGGCCTGATGGATATACTCTCTTTCAAAATCTTCGGTGGCGGTCTCCAGGGATTTGATCTCCCTCAATCCTGGGATGAACTGTGATTCTATGGGCTCAACCAAAAGCGACAGGTGAATTGCCTCGATATTGTCCTCCTTTATCATGATCACGAACCGTTCAATGACATTGATGAGTTCGCTGACATTGCCCGGCCACGAATAATTGACGAAGGCTTCCATGGCTTCTTTGCTCATGGCCTTCTTTTTTTTGCCTGCCTCCATGGCAAAGTACTCCAAAAAATAGTCGATCAATGGGGGGATGTCTTCTTTCCTCTCTCGCAGCGGGGGGATATACATGGGAATGACGTTGAGTTTGAAATAAAGATTCTCTCGAAAACGTTTGGCGGCGATGAGATCCTTGAGGTTCTTATCCGTGGCTGCGATCAGCCGTGTGTCTATGCTGATGGAATCGGATGAGCCAATAGGTTCATACTTCTGCTCTTCGATGACGTTAACTAATTTTGCCTGAGCCTTGGTACTGAGCTCGCTCACTTCATCGAGGAATAAGGTTCCGCCATCTGCAAGCAGCAGCTTTCCTTTTTTGTCTTTTTCCGTGTTCGGCACAGCCCCCTTGACATAGCCGAAAAGCTCGGATTCAATCAACTCATCAGGAATGGCTGCCGAGTTGATCTGGATGAACCGGTGCGTCTTTCGGGGGCTTTCCTGGTGAATTAACCGGGCAACCAATTCTTTCCCCGTTCCGTTTTCACCGTAGATGAGAACCCGCCCGTTTGTTGGCGCGGCGGCTTCTATTTCCTGACGCAATTTTTGAATAGCCGCGCTCTTTCCTATCAATTGGTGTTTGGCCTGGATTTTTTCCCTATACTGGATGTTTTCCTCTTCTAATTTTTTTTGTTTCAGTGCATTCTTAGCGCTGAGAACGACCTTTTCCAGTGACAATGGTTTTTCCAGGAAATCGAACGCTCCCAATTTGGTTGCCTTCACAGCCAAATCGATGGAGCCGTGGGCTGTGATGATGACAACCTGTGTATTTTCCTCAGCGGAATTGATCTTTTCCAAGACCTCGATTCCGCTCATCTCAGGAAGGAGAATGTCGAGAAAAACCAGATCGAAATTATCGCCCTTCATCAGGGTTAGCCCTTTTTCTCCGGTGGCCGTGCTTTTGACGTGGTAGCCTTCGTCTTCGAGGATCCCTTTCAAGGAAGAACGAATCCCGGCCTCGTCATCAATAACTAAAATTTTATCTTTTTTCATACTGGAATCTGAATTATGAATTTAGCACCGTAGGGTTTATTGTTTTCGACCTCGATCGAGCCGTCGTGCTCGGCTATGACTTGATCAACGATCGCCAACCCCAGACCGGACCCTTTGGATTTGGTCGAGAAATGGGGGAGGAAAAGCCTCTCCTTATCTTTGAGAGATATTCCGGGCCCCGTGTCGGAAACCTCAATCCTTACGGTCTGGAGTTGTTTGTCAAACACTGTTCCTACAGTGATCTTTCCTTTTTTGTTCATGGCATCGATGGCATTGTCAAACAGGTTGATAAACACCCGTTTCATCTGCTCAGGATCTATCTGGATCTGTGCGGGGATATCCTGGGCATACTGAATATCAAAGACTATGTCGGTGAAAATGCCTTCAAAAAGCGAGATGGTGTGGTCGATGATGTCGTGAATATTCGCTGATTGGAGCTTGATGCTGGGCATACGCGCAAAAGAAGAAAATTCATCCACAAGAGATTTAATGGTTCCCGCCTCCTGCACGATGGTGCTGGCTCCCTCCTTAATAATTTTCTGACTGTCTCGCCCGTCCTGACTAAGATTCTTGATGATTCTTTCAGCCGAGAGTTGGATCGGCGTCAACGGATTCTTGATTTCGTGGGCAACCCTTTGGGCGACCTCTTTCCAGGCAACGATCTTTTGGGCCTTGATGAGCTGAGTCAAATCTTCGAGCACGACGATCATACCCGAAAATTCGTTGGTGGACCGCCGGAGCATGGACAGTGTCAAGGCAAATACGGCGCTCTGTTCTTGGATATTGAGCTTGATCTCTTTGTTGGTGAGGGGCGACCTTCTGTTCAGGCCCCGCTCGATGTTCGTGATGATCTCTGCGTATTCGTGGCCTTTGAGCACTTCTGCATAATTTTTCCCGATCAAATCACGTCCCTTCAGCCCCAACATTTTTTTGGCAGAAGGATTGATAGTGGTTATAACACCCTTGGCGCTGAGGGTGATGACGCCTGTGGTAATGCTGTTGAGGATGGTTTCGATGTACTGTTTTCGTGCAGCCAGTTCTGATGCTTTAAGCGCAATATTGTGCCGGCTCTCTTTCAAGTCCATGATCATCTGATTGAAGGATTCGACCAAAATCCCCACTTCATCTGAAGCCGGAGATTCCACCCTGACATCCAAATTGCCTTTGGAGACCTCTTTGGTTGCCTTGGCCAGCTTTTCGATGGGCACGGTGATCCCTTTGGCCAACTGGAATGCAAGCCAACTTGCTGAAAAAATGATGAGCAGGGTCACGAAAATCAGGGTGAGAAAATAGAAGTTCTGTACTGGATTTTTCTGAATCTTCAATAACTGGTATCTTTCGACATAGGCGCTGATGTTTTCGATCCTCTGAGCATAGCTCTGCGGGAGAAATTTTCCTGTCACGACCAAAAGGTTCCCCCCATCGGGAATCTGGATTGACTCTCCGGTGCGAACCATCTCGCCGTTCCCCATGGAGTCAACCCGCTTGAACTTTTCACCCAGCTGTGCTCTTTTTACGATGTTTAGAGTCAAGTCTCTGTAGTCCTGGAGAGGCAGATCAGGATTGAGGTATGAAAACAGCTCTTCATCATCCAGGTAAATCCCGATTTCATCAAGCTGGTATTCCTTCAGTTTCTTTCTGACAAAATCCATGAGAGGCTGCCGGCGATTCAAATTGATGAGATTTTGTTCTTGTATGGCTCTGCTCATCTCCCGAGCATAATGCAGCGTAATCTCCTCACTCCTCAGATAAAACCCGTCCGCCAGGCTTTTTGTATCGGTGAGAATTTTGTCAATGGGAGTTCTGAACCATTGCTCGATATTGCGACGGACAAGATCACTGGCAAAAATGAAGAGGAGAAGGGTGGGAATGAGTGAGAGCGCGATAAAAAACAGAAGAAGCTTTGTTTTGAATTGTGCGCCGGCAACTTTTCTTTTTCTTTCCAGGAATAGTTTAATAAGATTCCGTCCGAAAACAAAAAGAAGAACAAGAAACAGCAGAAGGACGATGATCTGAAGAGATGTCAGGAGTGCCCGAGTCATGGTCGTGGGGGAAAACTGCTGGGTTTCGCGAATAAAGAATTCAATGGCGAAGAAAAAAATAATGAGAAGAAGGATGATGGCACCAATGACGCGTGGACCCTTCTGCTTTGAAGCCTCCATGGCTACTCTGAATCCTCCCCTGTTCCAGGAACGCCTTCGTCGATTGATTCATTGTTGGGCTGGCTTTCGTCCGGGTTTTCTGAGTTCTCGAGAAAATCCTTGTAATTATCGATGGTAATCGCTATGCCCTTTTCGACAGCGCCGGGACGTCCGAAAGGTATTCCCTTCATTCCGTTAATGGAGTAAGACAGTCCTCCGGCGTTGCCCAGATCAATGATGATTTCTTTTTTGGCACTGACTTCATATCGGCCGCCACTCAACCTGATGCCGCTGTACACTTTTTCGCCATCGGCCAGGATTTGAATCCAGGTATCCTGATGAAAAATAAATTCCAGGTTGAGCTCCACAACTGTTCCCTTCTCGTCCAGTTCCTGTTTCGTTTCCGGAGGCGGCGTGATAGCTTTTTTCGTGATTGGCGGTTGAGATTTTGGCTTTGGGGGAGGAGACGTTTCCCTTTTTCCGAATATGAAAAACAGGCCGAAAAGCACAGCAATCAGGAATGCGCCCAAAGCCGCTATTCGAATGGCACTCGAGATGTTTTTTGGAAGGCCGGAGTATCCATCCTTGATCGCGGTTCCTTCTTGGTCGACACTTTTTCGAGATTCAAGGTATGTGTTGAGCATAGCCTGTTCGTCAAGGCCCAGATATTTGGCGTACTCTCGAATTATACCCCTGATAAAAAATTCTCCCGGGAGGAGGTCGAGGTTGTTTTCCTCCAATTCTCGCAAAAACCGGGGGTTGATCTTTGTGGCTTCTGCGATTTCCTCCAGAGAGATACTCCTCAACTCCCTCTCTCTTTTGAGGTCTTGCCCTACAGGACTCATTTTCTGAATTTTATGCCAAGTGTTCCCCGGTGTCAACCGAAGCTAGAAGTCTTGGGGTATCTTCAAAACCGAGGATTCGTTGATAGATGCCGTTATCTTTGGTTAAGTCTCGATCCGCTTTCATCGAGGACCCCTCCACCCGCCACGTGCGACTCAAAAGGACCGAAATTCGCTCTGGCAAATCCAGCTTCGCCCGCACGCCTCAAACAGACAACGAATCCTTAGCCGCCGCTCTATGTTGGATTTGGCGATGTTTCCTTGAAACCTTTCCGAGATGAGATGGATATGCGATCAAAAATGAGGACAAAGGCCGAATCAATCTGTTTTCTTTGTATGCCGATTGACCTTGGATGTGTTATAAGTTAATTTAGGATGAATCGAGCGAGTGCAAAGTGTTTGACTACAAAAAAGCTGCAAGGACACAAAACAGGCTGTCCTCCCGGTTAGTCATCGGATGGGACAACCGTGATATTAGCTATGTGGCTGGGGCAGACTCCAGCTACGACGAGCAAAAGAGACACATCGGTGTCGTTGTTGCGGTCTATAAGGCGCCGGATCTCACATTGGTCGAGATCATTCGCGAAATCGGAGAAGTCCCCATTCCCTACGTCCCTGGATTTTTGAATTTTCGTGAGGGGCCAGTTTTCTTGAAAGCATTCCGGAAGCTTGCCCGGGTGCCCGATATAACCCTGATCGACGGAAATGGGATTGCTCATCCTCGAAAAATGGGACTCGCCTCATATGTGGGCATTATTCTGGATGTGAGCACTATCGGCTGTGCGAAAAAACCCTTTTTCCCTTACACGACACCGGGTGAGGAAAGGGGGCAATTCACTGTTTTCAAGGACACCAAAGATGAACAGGTGGGGTACTGCTTGAGGACGGTTACCGGCGTGAAACCCATCTTTGTCTCACCCGGACACCGCATTGACTTCGACATCGCCAAACATGTTTGCCTCGAGTTCTCTCATTACCGGATACCCGAGCCATTGCGTATGGCTCATCATCTTGCTAGCCAACTTTTCTGAATGACTATTCCGGCTAGTCGCCGATAGGCTCCTACAATACGCCTGCATCATAACCTCGATATTTTTCCCTAAGGAGTATTTTCCTTATTTAGTACGGACAGTCTATACTTTGAGGAAACGAGAGAGGGAACTCAAGCTTCCCAGGAAGCCGATGACGGCACCGGCGATGATCAAAGACAGGCTTTGAGAAAAAGTCAAGAACCGGAAGGCAATCAATTCATTGAGCACTCCCAGAGAAGCGCCCAAATATAACGGGAATGAATTTATCAATAGAGCAAGAAGAATAATGGATGCGAATCCCCCAATAATCCCCAAAGATATGCCCTCAAGCAGGAAAGGAATCCGAATGAACATGTTAGTGGCCCCCACGAGGCGGAGGATTCCGATTTCGTCTTTTCTGGCGAAAACATTGAGTTTGATCACGTTTGAAATGATGAAAAAGGAGGCCAAGACCAGAATTCCTCCCAGAAAGAAGCCTACAGCTCTGGAGAGTCTGCTGAAGGAGTGCATCCTTTCCACCCAATTCTGGTTGAACTGAACATCTTCAACTCCCGGCAGGTTGCCAATCCTGGCAATGAGCCCCGAGGTTTTCCTCATGGAGATGGATTTTTCCTTGAACGTCGCCTCGATTGAAGGTGGAAAAGGATTGCTTTTCATGTTGTTGATTATACCCTTGAGCTCTGGGAACCGGTCTCGAAATGTTTCAACAGCTTGGTCTGAGGTTATGAATTGTGTGTTCAATACCAGCGGAGATTTCTTCAATTCGTCATCTATGACCTTCAATCTCTCTTCGGTGATGTTCTTTTCCAGGAAAAAAACGGCGGCCATGTTGTTTGCTATTTGTTCAGCGATGTGGTTCAGATTGTTCGATAAGGAGAGGAAAACACCCACGATGAGAAAGGAAAGGCATATGATTGTGATCGAAAAAATGTTGCGCACTCGATACTGCCATAAGTTATTCACAGTCTCGGCAATGAAATACTTCAGTTTTTGATAAATTAGAGTGTTTCCTTTCTCAACAGTTTTCCTTTGTAGAGGAATAATATTTTCTGGCCGAAATTGCGGATAAGCTCTCTATCATGGGTGCAGATGACGACGGTCGCTCCCTTTTTATTTATTTCTTTGAACAAACTCATGATCTCAAAGGCGAGTTCTGTATCCAGGTTGCCGGTTGGTTCATCAGCCAGAATGAGAGTCGGGTTGTTGACGACCGCCCTTGCTATGGCGACCCTTTGTTGCTCCCCATAGGAAAGATGGGCTGGATACTCCCACATTTTGTTGTGCAGGTTGACCATTCGGAGGGCATTGAAGACTCTTCTTCGGATTTCTTTGCGCGGCACCCCGAGAACCTGAAGAACGACCGCCACGTTTTCGTACACTTTTTTGTGAAAGACAAGCCTGAAATCCTGGAAGACGATGCCCATGGACCGCCTGAGCTTGAAAATTCTGTGACTGGGAATTTTTAAAATGTTCCGGTTGTCAATGACAATTTGCCCCTCTGTGGGAAAAATTTCTCTGTATATGATTTTGAGAAGTGTTGTTTTCCCAGAGCCGCTCGGGCCTGTGATGAAGCAGAAATCTCCTCTTTCGATATGAAAGGTAACGTCTGATAGAGCCCACTGGGCCTTCTGGTATTGCTTCCAGATGTGGTAGAGTTCAATCATAGCTCTTCAAATCAGATGAAGAGAAACATGAACCAGCCAAAGACCAGTGCCCCGACAACCATAATGAGAAAAAGGGATGCGGCGTATCTGACTCGGGCCTTTCGTTCGTCTCTTCTGATAAGAGCTAAAACTGTGCAGACAAAGAAGGCATAGAGAATCATGGAGAGGATGTGGCTTTTCAGTATCATTTCTTTTTCCCCATGGCAACATCAAAGGCATCTAGGGCGACAAGATAATTCAAGAGACCTGCACCGGCTATATAAGCCGTCCCGAATTCAAAAGTGACATTTTTAAGATTGCCCAGGCCGAAGGACAGGATCTTTGATAGAAAATAGAGGACGCCGATTCCGATATCTGAAAAGAAGGCAAGAATGGTCAGTGGATTTTCGGTCTGAAAAGGGTAGATGCGTCCTCCCATTACCAAGCCTAGGCCGGCCATGGCTGTGATACAAACAAAGAACACCAGTCCGCGCCAGTATTTCTTCAAATACACATGACCTAGGCCAGGGATCAACCATCCCATGATAACGCTCAGGACAGCTTTGGCTTTCATTGGAGATGACGATAATAAAAGAAAAGCCTGAAAAATGCAAGGATGGCGGAAATCGAGTTTGCATCCAAAACCATAATCATGTCCTTGAGTAGACATGAGCATCTCGAAATCTGTGATGGAAGGCTTAGCGAGGGATCAGATTGGTGCGGCCCGAAAACACGCCCATTTTCCATCTTCTATGAAAAATGGCTCGGTTTCCGGGCTTGTGAAAAGGCGAGTTGCTGTTTGTGTTCGGCGAAGACCCCGCCACCCACCCTATGCGCCTCACACAGGCAGCAACTCGCTATCAGTCGCTGTGTCATTGTCTTGCATCGCGGATTGAAAGATGCTTCCGGAATACGAGATGATCACTGTATTGCCCGGCCGTTGAGTTTCTGGAGGGACTCGGGTAAAATTGACGGAGAAATGTCCTAGTCAAAGAACGCTGCTTTGCGAATGCCCATGACAGAGGAGATCGATTGCCAGAATTACCTGAAGTTGAAGTGATCGCCCGTCATTTGGAATCCCGGCTTGCCGGCTTGACGATTTCCTCTTTCCGGATTGTCTATCCCCCGATATTGAAAAAGACAGGCATTGATTCACTTTTAGCAGTCAAAGGAGGCGTGGTGCGTGATGTGCAGCGGCGGGGCAAATACATTTTAATAAAAACAGACAAAGAACTGTCCCTTCTCTTTCATCTCAAGATGACAGGGCAGTTTCTTTTTTGCCCGCCTAAAGAATCATGGGACAAACACACCCATTTTGGCCTCGCTTTTCAGGGGAGACCTTTTGAACTGCGGTTTAGGGATGTGCGAAAATTTGGATTTGTCTCGGTTGTGGAGACACGGCGTGGCTCTGTGAGTGAGGCTCTCGATCAACTGGGGCCGGAACCGTTGACCATCACCCGGGATCAATTTGTGGCACTGTTTCGCGGCCGCACAGCGCGGCTGAAAAGCCTGCTCTTAGATCAGACTTTCCTTGCGGGGATAGGAAATATCTATGCTGACGAAATCCTTTTCAAGGCCAAAATCCATCCGGCAATCTCTGCCACTCTTCTGACTAAAGAGGATTTATCTCGAGTATGGGAGGTCATGAATCATATTCTCCAGACTGCCATTGCCCACCGGGGTTCTTCAATTCGTGACTTTGCAGACGCTGATGGCCGAGCGGGGACCTATCAGAATCAGCACCAGGTTTATGGACGAAAGGGATTGCCCTGTCCTGATTGTTCTCGCGAAATCATGAGCATTCGATTAGCCGGTAGAAGCAGCTATTTCTGTCCCGGCTGTCAAACACTCTACGAATCAAAGATAGGGAAAAAAATCCAATAATAGGAATTGCATGCTCTGGGTTCTTTCATTATAATAGGTAACCGTTTCAGGAACGAAATTCAATATCGTATCGAGAGGAGGGATTAGCATGGCCGAAGAAGGCGTTGTTTATGTCTGTTCCATTTGCGGCCAGGAGGTCAAAGTCCTCAAGTCTGGAGTGGGTACTCTGGTTTGCTGTGACCAGCCTATGGAGCCCAAAGAGGACTAAAACCCTTTTGACACAAAGGAGGAATGATGGAATTAACAAGTTTTAAGGATATTGTGAACTTTGCAATTTCAAGGGAAGAAGCGGCGATCAAATCTTATGGTGACATGGCCGGAAGGGCAAGCTTTCCTGGCTTGAAAGAGCTGCTGCTCGAACTTCAAGGGGAAGAAAAGAATCACAAACAGCTTCTTGAAAGTATTTCCGAAGGCCAGATGCAGAACTTGGAAGTCAAAGAAGTGACAGACCTGAAAATAAGTGATCATTTAACCGAAGAACCGCCCACGGATGATATGACTTTCCAGGATCTTCTCATCATCGCCGCCAAAAAAGAGCAGCAAGCTGTCGAGCTCTACACAGCCCTCGAGCGAAGCGCTGGAGACGAAGAGTTGAAAAAACTGTTTCAGTTTTTAACCCAGCAGGAAAAAGCGCATAAGCTCAAGATTGAGTCCGAGTATGAAAAGCACGTCCTTGAGGATGATTAAATTTCAGATCTAAAATTCAAAGAAAGGGAGTAACATCATGGAAAAATGGGAATGCACAGCCTGTGGTTATGTTTATGATCCCGAAAAAGGTGATCCCGAGAACGGCATCGATCCGGGAACAAAGTTTGAAGACCTGCCCGATGACTGGGTTTGTCCGCAATGTGGCGTGAGCAAAGAATTTTTTCAAAAAATGGACTGATAGATCCAGGAAATTAGTTGAAAATGCGGTTAGTTGTTGTTGGTAACGGTATTGCTGCGACCATTTTTGCCAAAACCCTGCGCGAAAGCGGCAGTGACGCAGACATCGATATTTACGCCGAGGAAAAATATCATTATTACCCTCGTCCAAACCTGATTGATTTTTTAGCCGACCGAATTCCCTTTGAGAGGATTTTTGCTTTTCCTGAGGATTGGTACGCCAGCCATAACCTGAACGTTCATCTCAAAAGTCCGGTTATCGCCATTCATCCCGATACTAAAGTCGTCGAATTCGCGAATGAAAAAAAAGAGAAATACGATAAGCTTTTTCTAGCCAGTGGCTCGAATTCCTTTGTCCCCCCTTTCAAGGGAGCAGACAAGAAAGGTGTCTTCACCCTTTGGACCATTGATGACGCCTACGATATCCTCGGCTATGTGTCTGATCATCCGAATCTCACAGTCATTGGGGGAGGCCTGCTCGGGCTTGAGATTGCACGTGCCCTTCGAAACCGAGGGGCTGAAGTTAGGGTTGTTGAGTTTTTTGACCGATTGCTTCCCCGCCAGCTGGATACACAAGGGGCTTCTATCCTTCAGGAACAGATCGAGATGATGGGCATTGAAATCAAAGTGGGGGTGGCGACTGAGGAAATTTGCGGTGAGGGGGAAGTGACCGGACTGAGATTCAAGGGCGGGGAGGAGCTTGCAGCCGGGATGGCTATCATTGCTGCAGGTTCTCGGCCCGACCTTCGTCTCCCGCAGAGTGCAGGTCTAGAGACGGACCGTGGCTTAGTTGTCAATGATCATCTCCAGACCAGCAATCCCGCCATTTACGCTGCCGGAGACGTCGTTCAGCACCGAGGGCGGGTTTACGGCATAATTCCTGCCACGTTCGAGATGGCACGTCTGGCAGCGGCTAACATCCAGGGGCAATCAAAAGAATACACCGGTACGATTCCCTTCAACTCTTTGAAGGTTGTTGGAATCAATCTCACCTCCATCGGACTCGTGAATCCTGAAGAAGATGGTTATGAAGAGATAAGGAAAGAAGTTCGAGAAGAAGGGATCTACAAAAAGCTCGTGATTAAGAATGGAGTGATCGTCGGTGCTATCTTGATGGGCACCAAGCAAGGTGTCAGCGAGATAGGGCGTCTGATTACCGCAAAAAGCGATGTGACAAAGTGGAAGGATTCGTTGCTCAAAGACGACTTTGATTTCACAATGGTATGAAGCATTTTATAGTTATTGTTCTTGTTTCTGTTCTGTTGGTCTCTTTTGTTCAAGCTCAAGCCACCACTCAACCTCTGCTAAACGGATACCTCTCGGCTGAGTATGTCAAGAGTCAGGAGGAAGGCCAATATCCTGATGGCATGTTTGATAATCCTAGCTTAGGTTTGATGCTTTCAGGCCTGCTCGTGGGAAAGGTCGGCTACGTGGCGGAAGCCGTTTTTCGGCAGGAGGGAAAATTTGAGTTGAACCAGGTTCTGATGGCCATCGGTTTTTCCAGGACCATTGCCATCAACCTTGGGCTCTATCTTGTCCCCTTCGGCCAGTACAACGAGACAAACCGTGCCCACCAAACTTTTTTGATCCAGCGGCCGCTCAGCATTGATAACCTTTATCCTCAGAATTGGCGAGACATCGGTATTCAGGCCGAAGGCTCGATCTTAGGGCTTCTTTACTCCTTGTATCTGGGCAATGGATTGAGTGACGGAGCGCGTTTTAATGGCGGACAGCAATTCAAAGACAATAATGCCAGCAAAGCGTTCGGCGGCAGGCTTGCCTGGGATATTGACGACATATTTATCACAGGGTACTCTTTCTATAAAGGAAAATACGACGACGAGAACAGCAGAAACCGTATCCTTCATGGTGTGGATGCCTCATGGGTCAGCAGCAGCTTTCAAATTCTCGGGGAATACACCTGGACCAGCATCGAGAATCCTGAAGACTATGAAGAGGGTGAGGGGAAGGGTTATTTTATCCTCCTCACCTTTGATTTTATGGACTTATGGCCGGTGGTGAGTTATCAAAAACTGGACTACCAGGACCCTTACCGTGGAGTGGAGCACACAGGCTCTGACAATCCCGGTGAAGGCATCTCTGAAAAAAAAGAACGCTGGTCCCTGGGTCTTATTTATATGCTTTCCCAGATGGCGTTTTTTAAGTTCGAATATCAGCTAAACAAGGAAGAAGGACTAGCTTATAGGGACAACGTCTATCTCTTTCAAATAGCGCTGAGCTTCTGATAAAATTTTTACCTGAGGAATAGAATGGCAAACTGTGTTGTTTTGGGCATGCAATGGGGAGATGAAGGCAAGGGAAAGATCGTGGATCTTATCACCCCCTCTTTTGATGCCGTTGCCCGTTATCAAGGCGGTCCCAATGCAGGGCATACGGTGTATGTGAAAGGAAGGAAGATCATCCTGCATCTTATTCCTTCCGGTATCCTCCATAAAAACAAGCTGTGTCTCATCGGAAACGGTGTCGTCTTCAATCCAAAAGCTTTTTTATGCGAGATGGAACAGTTGCGGGAGTTCGGTGTGGAAAGCTTTGACAATATCGCCATCAGCAAGAACGCTCATTTGATTCTTCCCTATCATTTTGAAATCGAGCGTCTTTCTGAAGAAAGAATGGGAGACAGAAAAATAGGAACGACACTCCGTGGAATCGGCCCTGCCTATGTGGACAAAATGAACCGATGCGGAGTCAAAGTAGGCGACCTCTTGAATGAAGAGGTGCTCAAGGAGAAGATCGAGTTGAACGTGACAGAGAAGAATGAGTATTTGACTCATTTTGGCAAGGCCGGGCTAAACGCGAATTCGATCCTGAGCGAATATTTAGAATACGCATCCCAAATCAAGATGCACATCAAGGATGTCGGCTATCTGCTGAATGAACACATAAAAAAGGGGCATTCGGTGCTTTTTGAAGGCGCGCAGGGAACGCTGTTGGATATCGATCACGGAACCTATCCCTACGTGACGGCCTCTAATCCCACCATCGGCGGTGTGTGCACAGGTCTGGGGGTCAGTCCCTATAAAATAGATGCCGTCCTCGGTGTCTCCAAAGCTTATAACACACGAGTGGGCAGCGGACCCTTTCCCACTGAAATTCACGGTGAAAACGGTAACTATCTGAGGGAAAGGGGGAATGAGTATGGGGCAACCACGGGTCGTCCTCGTCGTTGTGGTTGGTATGATGCGGTGGCCGCAGCCTATGCTGTCCAGTTAAACGGCATAAAGAAAATCATATTGACGAAAGCGGATGTGCTCGATGGGCTGGAAGAGCTCAAAATCTGTGAGGGCTATAAGTACAAGGGAGGGCTATTCCCCAGCTTTCCAACGGAAAAATGGATCCTGGAGCAAGTGGAGCCTCAGTATCGAACGGTCAAAGGTTGGAAGGAATCCATCTGCAATGTTCAAGATTTCGCCCAGTTGCCACAGGCCTTCAAAGATTATATCTCCCATATCGAAGAGCTCATCCAAGCTGAAGTGGCCATTATTTCCACGGGTAAGGACCGGCATGAAACAATATTCCGTGATGAGAAACTTGGGGGGGTGGTTGATCTTGATACCATCAAATCCCACCAATTCTTGGATCATTCATAAAAAAATCCAACACTTATTAATTAAGAATTATTAAATTCTAAAGTTGGATTTTTTTACCCTCTGGGCGAGTTGATTTTACTGCATCTGCTTCGTTACAGCCCATTCGCGGTGGAATACCACAGCTTCATGGGCCGACGCCTCGCATCTGCAGCGAACTCAACTCGTGAATGATCCAAGAACTATCTGAATTATTCATAATAAATGCCGACACCTCTATAAAAAGAAACTCCAATTTTTAATGTCGCCATTTATTACCCTTCGGGCAAACCGATCTTGCTACAACAGCGTCGTTGCGGCCCGGGTTAGGTTGGGTCGGCTCGCGGTAGTTCACTACAGCTTCATGGGCCACTTCCTTGCTGTTCCAGCAATATCGGCTTGTGAATAATCCATCTAACTTCGGGTTTTTCCTTTGGGCGGGCCAATATTACCCCATCTGCTTCGTTACAGCCCATTCGCGGTGGAATACCACAACTTCATGGGCCGACGCCTTGACATTTTTGAACGGGAGGGGTGGGTTGGCCTTGACCCGTGAATGATCCAAGAACTATCTGAATTATTCATTATAACTGCCGATGTTTTGTTTTTCGTTGAATTGGTCCGAATTAAACCAGAGAATTAATATAGGAAAAATCTATTGACTATTGCCATGTGACATGATAGAAATTGGAGGTGAACGACCGAGTGGTTACCCAAAAAGGGAGGTTTTAAATGCCAGTTAAAAAAACAATGAAGAAGTCAACCGCAAAGAAACCAGCCAAAAAAGCAGCTCCAAAGAAGCCTGCCAAAGCCGCTGCAAAGAGGACAGTGAAAAAAGTCGCCGCAAAGAAACCAGTAGTCAAGAAAAAAGCTGTAGCCAAGAGGAAGCCAGTAGCTAAGAAGAAACCAGTTGCTAAGAAAAAAGCTGCGGCCAAACCGATTGCTGCCTACGAATGCGGTGTGTGTGGATTCCGTGTTATTGTGGATGAGACCTGTGGCTGTGTTGAAGAGCATGTGCTTGTCTGCTGCAACAAGGTGATGAAGACAGAGAGGAAGTAAATAAACTAGAACGAACGTCTAAACAAATTCGGTGAGGTGAACATAGTCCTGAGCGGCTTGGTGTCCTCACTCGTATTAGATCTATAATAAAAGGGACTTTTCCCCGATTTTAAACCTGCGCAACAATGGTTCTTTTTATTGCCTAAACTTATGATGCCATCTATGGTATACTATTTCGGTAGGAATTGTGAAGATTATCGAGCGATGAATTTTGTGATCAAAGATATCTCAATCATGATTGCCGGCTATGCCGGAGATGGCGTTCTTTTCACCGGGAATGTGTTGGGCAAAATTTTGAAAAGGCATGGCTGGGAGGTTGCCACATACCGGAATTTTCCCTCAAATATAAGGGGAGAAGCAACCAATTACACAATCCGGGCGAGTCACGAAAAAATATACGGGCAAGGGGATATCATCGATGTGCTCATGGCCTTTGACTGCGACGCCATTCTCAGGCATATCCGTTCCCTTGCGCCGAACGGTATCGTTCTTTGTGAAGGAAGGGAGACGGAAAGCCTGAGGCCTTCGCAGGCAAGAGGAAAAACTTTCCACAAGTTTCCCATGAAAGAACTCGCGCTCAAAAAATTCAAGAGTGAATTGTACAAAAATTCGATCCTGCTTGGGGGACTGTGTTATATACTCAACCTGGATTTTCAGGTTATCGCCAGGATCATGTCCGAAGCCTTTCTAGAAAGGAAGGGGAAGGACGTGGTCGAAAACAATGTTCGCGCTGTCAACCTTGGCTGTGAACAGGCCAAGATAATTGTCGGGGAGCATGGTCGGCACACGCTCATTGAAAGACCTGACAAGGGGAGGCTGTTCCTATCCGGGAATGAAGCCATAGCCTTGGGCGCTTTGGCGGCTGGGTGCCGTTTTTTTGCCGCTTACCCTATCTGTCCCGCCTCGGAGATATGGCAGTGGCTCGTTAACTATTTCCCTGAATTCAACGGTTTGGTGGTCCAGGCGGAGGATGAAATTGCTGCCCTAAATATGGCTCTGGGGGCATCTTTTGCAGGAGCCCGAGCTATGACCTCTACCTCAGGTCCCGGGGCATCATTGATGATGGAGAGTTTCAGCTTGGCCGGAATGGCTGAAATTCCGGTTGTTGTTGCTCATGTGCAGCGGGCCGGCCCCAGCACCGGGCTGCCCACAAAGCCCGAGCAGTCGGATTTGAACCTATGGGTTTTTGGATCTCACGGCGACTTTCCGCGGATCGTCCTCTCCCCTGGGACGATTGAAGAGCTCTTTGAATTCACCATCACGGCCTTTAACCTGGCTGATAAATACCAATGTCCGGTTATTGTTCTCACTGAGCAGAATTACGGGCAAAACTATTTCACCGTTGATAATTTTGACCTTTCGGATGTTCACATCGACAGAGCCATGCTGCTCAGCCAGGAAGAGCTACTGAAAATACAAGATTTCAAAAGGTATGAGTTTACCCGTAACGGAATCTCTCCCCGAGCTATTCCCTCCATGACCAACGGCGTTCATTTGGTGGAGAGCGTTGAGCACGATGAAAGGGGATACCGGGATGAAAATCCGGACATTCGCGTGCGGATGATGGAAAAGAGGATGAAAAAACTGAAAGGGGCTTTGCAGGACTTGATCCCTCCCAAGTTTTTTGGGAAAAAAGAGGCTCGGGTCGGTGTCATCGGATTTGGCTCCACGATCGGTCCGATTCGAGAAGCCTTGAGCCAATTGGATGAGAAAGGCATCGACGCAAAATATCTTCAGATCCGGACACTCTGGCCTTTTCATGCCAAAATCGTGGAGCGATTCATGGCGAGCTGTGAATACATTTTTGTGGTTGAAAACAATTTCTCGGGGCAGTTGAGCGCTTTGATTCAGGGACAGGGAGTTGAGTGTTCCAGGGTCATCAAAGTGAACAAATACTCCGGGCACACCTTCATGCCTGTCGACATATCCGCTGCCATAGTCGAGGCGTTAAAAAGATGAATGAAGACACATATCATTTGAATGATCCCACATGGTGCCGGGGATGTGGTCTCTTTGGCCTCTTTGCCGTCCTCAAGAAGACATCCGCAGCTCTTGACCTTTCCCCGGAAAGGATGGTCGTCGTAACCGGAATCGGATGCCATGGACGATTCAATAACTATTTCAACGCCTATGGGTTTCATGGTCTTCATGGAAGGGCCCTGCCGGTTGCGACAGGAATTAAGCTGGCGAATACAGAGCTTACCGTCATCGTCATCAGCGGTGACGGCGATGCCTATTCCATTGGCTTGGGCCACTTTGTTCACTCTGTCCGGAGGAATGTCAACCTCACGCATATCGTTGTCAATAACAGTGTGTTCGGCTTGACACAGGGCCAGACCTCGCCCACGAGTCAACATGGTTTTGTCTCCATCTCAACCCCTGGGGGCTCCAAGGAGTGGCCTTTGGATGGTCCTTTGCTTGCCTTGACATCTGGAGCGAAGTTCGTTGCGCGGGGATTTTCGGGTGATCCCAAGCAATTAAACTCGCTGCTGAAGTTGGCGATCCCACACAATGGCTATTCTTTGGTTGAAGTTCTCAGTCCCTGTGTGACCCACAACAAACTGAACACCTATAAATGGTGTAAATCACACATCCGCGATGTGGGCCGTGATCCGGATTATGATCCTGGGGACAGACCGGGCGCAATAGACTCGTTCAATGACCGGGATAAAATCCCCGTGGGTCTCATCTTCAAAGAGAAGGGCCCATCCTTCGATGATTTGAGTTTGCCCAGCAAGATGCCGATTGCTTTTGCTGACTTGCATGCGGAGGAAGCCCTATTGAACAAATTGTTGGAAAAGTTTGAGTAAACTTATTATTATAGTGAATCAATAAATTTTGGAGGTCATGTCATGAATGAAAAAGTCGAAAAGGCTTTGGATAAGATTCGCCCTGCTTTGATGGCAGATGGCGGTAATGTGGAGCTTGTCGATGTGGAGGATGGTGTCGTCAAAGTGAAACTGACCGGTGCCTGTGGCGGCTGCCCTATGTCTCAGATGACGCTGAAAATGGGCATAGAACGGGTTTTGAAGCAAGAGCTCCCAGAAATCAAAGAAGTCCGGGCTGTTTGAACATAGGCTGCAGGCATTCCTATGAGAAGAGTCTACTTCGATCACATTGCGGCAACTCCTGGACACCCCGATGTGGTGAACGCCATGGCGCCCTTCTTGAATGAGCGCTTTGGCAATCCTCAGAGTCTTCATTCCTTCGGACAGGAAACAGCCCAGGCCATTGAGGAAGCCAGAGAGCGGGTGGCAGCCTTGATCAACGCAGAAAGCGAAGAGATTTATTTTACCTCGAGCGGCTCGGAATCAAACAATTTCGCGATCAAGGGCATAGCTCAGGCTCAAAAAAATAAAGGCAATCACATCGTTCTCTCGGCTGTCGAACACCAGTCTGTTCTCCATCCAGCCAAATCTTTGGAAAAAAAGGGTTTCGTTATCACCGAGGTCCCCGTCGATAAACACGGTGCCGTTGATCCTGGTGAAGTCGAAAGGGCAATCAGGGGTGAAACCATACTTGTTTCTGTCATGTGGGCCAATGGTGAGGTTGGGACTATTGAACCGGTAGAGGCCGTATCCGAAGTTTGCCAGAATAAAAGGGTGCCTTTTCATACAGATGCTGTGGATGCTGCCGGGAATATTCCTGTTGACGTGAAGAAAAGCGGCGTCAGCGCATTGAGCATGGCCGGAAATCAATTCTATGGTCCCCTCGGTACCGGGGCTCTGTATTTGAAGAAAGGAACACGCTGTCTTCCTCTCATTGATGGAGGAATCCAGGAAAACGGGAAGAGAGCGGGGGCCGAGAATATCGCCGGTATTGTCGGCATGGGGATGGCTGCCGAGATTGCACGGAAGGAAATGTCAAGCCGGGCGAAGAATATGTGCTTCCTGCGTGATCGCCTCATCCAGAACCTCACCCAAAAGGTCGATCATGTCGAACTGACAGGACATCCTGAGAACAGATTGCCTCATCATGCCAGCTTTTGTGTTGAATTTGTCGAAGGGGAAGCCATGCTTTTGAATTTGGACATGAAGGGCATTGCCGCAGCCAGTGGGTCGGCGTGCACATCCCGGGCCTTGAAAGCGTCGCATGTTTTGTTGGCGATGGGAATTGACCATGCCACAGCCCAAGGATCTCTGGTTTTCAGCCTGATTGAATCCAATACTTCCGAAGATGTCGACTATCTGTGTGAAGTCTTCCCGGAGATTATCGACAGATTGAGACAGATGTCTCCCTTGTATTCCAAGCAATGAGAGGAGAATCACAATGATTTACAGCGAAAAAGTCATGGAGCATTTCCAAAACCCACGCAATGTCGGGGTCATCGAAGATGCTGACGGCATAGGAAAGGTGGGAAATCCGGTCTGCGGGGATATGATGGAGTTTTACATAAAAGTCGAGGACGACAGGCTTGCGGATGTGAAGTTCAAAACCTTCGGGTGCGGCGCCGCCATAGCTGTATCGAGCATGGTCAGCGAGATGGCCATGGGAAAGACTCTCGAGGAAGCCATGAAGATCACCAACGATGATGTCGCTGAAGAACTGGGAGGATTGCCAAAGAACAAGCTCCATTGCTCCAATTTGGGAGCGGATGCCCTCCACAAGGCCATCGAGAATTACAATGCCAAACAAGAGGCAAAGAACAAAAAAGAAGTAAGGGCCAAGGCAGCGGAAAAGAGAGAGTGCAGTTGCCCCTATTGTGAAGGCCCGATTGAGGGATTGGAAGAGGTCTGCCACTCCTGCCATGTCGAACTCGAAAGATGCGAAGAATGCGGTAAAGTGGTCGGGAAAGAAGCTGACCATTGCCCTCACTGCGGCGCGACGAAAGTCCGGGTGTAAACAGATTTTTAGGCAATCATCCCTTTGATGAGAGAGTGAGAGGAGACTTCAGGAGGCCCGATGCAATCCGATGAAACTCTTGACTGCTACGGGCTTCTCTGTCCCATGCCCATAATTCAGACGGCAAAGAGGATCAAGGAAATGGCCGTGGGCCAGGTCTTGGAGGTCGTGTCGACAGATGAGGGGATTAAAGAGGACATGCCGGCCTGGTGCAGGCAGACCGGCCAAGAGTACTTAGGGCTGGAGGAAGAGGAAGATATTATCAGAGTGTATGTCAAAAAAACAAAGGATTAGAGGCTCCCATTGAACAAAGACATCTTAATGACCGAGATCAAAGCCCTTAAGGAAGAGCGTGACGCCACGATTCTGGCCCATAACTACCAGATCCCGGATATTCAAGATCTGGCGGATTATGTGGGTGACTCTCTGGAGTTGAGCCAAAAGGCCGCTGTCCTGGACTCGGATATCATCGTTTTTTGTGGTGTCCATTTCATGGCCGAGACAGCGGCGATTTTAGCGCCGGAAAAAACCGTGCTCATTCCTGAAATTCATGCGGGGTGTCCGATGGCTGATATGATTACAGGCGCAGAGATGCGCCAGTGGAAAAAGGAACACCCAAAGAGTGCTGTTGTCTGTTACGTCAACACCAGTGCCGAAGTCAAAGCGGAATGTGATGTTTGCTGCACGTCCTCCAATGCCGTGAACGTTGTGAAATCGCTCGATGCCGACGATGTCCTCTTTGCTCCTGATAGGAACCTGGCGGCCTATGTGGCGCGATTCACGGACAAACGCATCACGGCCTGGGACGGATACTGCTATGTCCATCATAATTTGTTAGCCAGAAATGTCAGTGAGATGAAAACCCGTTACCCGGAGGCCGAAGTCTGGGTGCATCCGGAGTGTCGTCCGCAGGTCATTGACCTTGCCGATAAAGTTTTCTCCACGGGAAAGATGGTCAAGGAAGCCAAGTTGAGCGATAAAACAGAGGTCATTCTGGGAACAGAGGAGGGGATTATCCATCGTTTGCGCCAGCTCAATCCCCGCACTCATTTCTATCCTCTGAAAGCCAATGCCATCTGCAGCAACATGAAAAAGATCACTCTGCCCAAGCTCTTGAAAGCACTCCAGGATATGATCCATCGGGTGGAAGTTCCCCCTGAAATTAGTCAAAGAGCACGCGGGGCTATTGAAAAAATGGTCCGGCTCTAGGAGTCGCATTCAAGGAACGCTGAACGGCTGGTCACAGAGATAAATGCCGGCATCGATCTCCTTTTGTTTTGTGAAGTCGTGAAGAGTGGCTGATATGGAAAAAGCTGAAAACCGTATTGTTCGACTCATTGAGATTTTGGCCGCCACCTACCCCAAAAGCCGCACAGCTCTTTATTACCGGAACCCCCTCCAGATTCTCGTGGCCACGATACTTTCGGCTCAATGTACGGACGAAAGGGTCAATCAAATCACGCCCATGCTTTTTGATAAATACAAGTCGGCAGCGGATTTTGCCGATGCCAACCCGGCCGAACTGGAAGATGAGATAAGACCGACCGGTTTTTTTCGGAATAAGTCGAAAAGTATTATCGGCGCTGCAAAAAAAATCGTCGAGGAATTTGAGGGGCGAGTTCCCGATAACATGGCCGATCTGATCACACTTCCCGGTGTGGCCAGAAAAACGGCCAACATCGTCCTGTCCAGCGGCTACCATATCGCAGAGGGGATTGCTGTGGATACCCATGTCAGGCGACTTGCGGGCAGATTGGGCTTGAGCAGAGAAAAGGATCCGGACAAAATCGAAAAGGATCTTCTGGCTCTTGTCCCTAAAGAACATTGGCTGGACTTCAATTATATGCTCGTCAACCATGGGCGGCAGGTGTGCCAGGCGCGGAAACCTCGGTGTTCAGAGTGTAGGCTCAGTCATTTGTGCCCGTTTTTTGAAACACTCAGCAATACACAGTAAATTCCTGCCGGACAGCCATAGGGCTTGAATTTTAGCGGCGACAACTGCGAATTAATGAGACCGCGTTCCATTTAATGACTCCTGTTCATCAATGTAATGCCGATTTAGTAAATATTAACCAAATCTTAACACTTTCTTTATCATTTCTTAACTTGTCTAGAGTATTGATAGACACTGTTGTTTTAAAAAGGAGATTGTGTGATGGGATGAGTTTTCGCTCAGACTTGAACTGATTCTCCTAAGCCATACATTCAATTTTTCAGGAGGGAAAAATGAAAAAAACATTGATTGTTTTCTCGGTCCTGGCCATCTGTGTTTTCCTGGTTGGACAGGCTAAAGTCGATTCCAACCTGCCCAAGTATAAAAAAACATCGGGCATCTCAGGAAACCTGTCTTCGGTTGGATCGGACACACTTCTCAACCTGATGACGTTCTGGTCCGAGGATTTCAGCAAGATCTATCCCAGCGTCAAGACTCAGATTGAGGGGAAAGGTTCCTCGACAGCGCCTCCGGCACTTATCGAGGGAACGGCACAAATGGGACCCATGTCCAGGAAGATGAAGGATAAGGAAGTGGATGCTTTTGTCGCCAAATTCGGGTATAAGCCGACCACGCTGGCTATCGCCATAGACACTCTTGCCGTCTACGTGAACAAGGACAACCCGGTCAAAGGCCTCAAAATGGAACAGATCGACGCCATTTTCTCCAAGAATCGTAATTGCGGCTACCGCGAGGATATAAAAACATGGGGCCAGGTAGGGCTCACAGGGACCTGGGCAGGAAAGCCTGTTTCCCTTTATGGCAGAAATTCCGCTTCCGGAACCTACGGCTATTTCAAGAAAAACGCGTTATGTCAAGGTGACTATAAAGACACCGTCAAAGAACAACCTGGCAGTGCATCCGTTGTTCAAGGGATCGAGCGGGACATGTATGGAATCGGCTATTCGGGTATCGGGTACAAGACCTCAGGTGTAAGGGCCATTCCTCTGGCCAAGAAGGGCGAGGGCACCATGTATGAACCCTCGGTCGACAACGCTCTGAGTGGAAAGTATCCTCTCGCCAGAGCTCTTTATCTCAATGTCAACAAAAAACCCGGTCAGCCTCTGGATCCTCTCGTTCGTGAATTCATTGTCTTTGTTCTTAGCTACGAAGGACAGCAAATCGTTGTCAAGGATGGCTATATCCCGCTCCCAGCCAGTAGCGCTAAAAAAGAACTGCAAAAAATTCAGTAATGGACAAACTCCCTTTTCATAGGAAGCTCAAAAACACGACCGCCCGCGGAGTCTTCTCTGCGGGCGGTATCGCTGTTATCATTCTCATCATTCTGATACTTGGCTTCCTGGCCAAGGAAGTCGTACCCCTTTTGGGGAAGGCCAAAGTGGAAAGGGAGTGGCCCCTGTCTCTTCCGAGAGGCGGCAATGTCATGATGGCCCGCCTTTCGGATTTCGGGCGCCTCGCCTGGCTGCTCTATGCCGACGGTCATCTCATCCTTGTCGAGACTTCGGAGGGCAGGATACTGGAGGAGTGGACATTCGATGGTCCGCTTGAAAGTGTTTCGTTTAAAGACAAGCATCTCGTCTACACCGTAGGGCGTTATCTCAACGTGCGTCGCCTTCAGTTTGTGGTCGACCCGCAGACAGGGATGGAGGTGGGTCTCGAGCTGGGTGATGCCGAGCAGATACTTCTTCCTCTTCTTGATGTGAAAAAGACAGCCATAAGACAATGGTCTGAGAATAGTTATACCTATGCCATATCCGATGGAAGCCAGGTGGTTTTCTGGGATCGTACGGTCGAGGAAAGCCTATTAGGAGAGGCAGAGGTATCAGAGAACTACTGGATCACTGAAGTCCCTCATCCTGTTTTAGCCTTGAATTTTTATCCGGGTGGCGATCTTCTGGTGGCCATGACCAACGGGCTGGTGCATTCCTACAGCGATGCCAAGCAGCTGACTGATGAATTCCAGGGTCCGTCTCCCCTGACAGCTTTTTCCCAGCTCATCGGCGGCCGGGCGATATGCATGGGAGGAGAGGATGGCTCAGTAGGGGTGTGGGCCAAAGCCAACACGGATGAAGGCCAAAAATATCTGAAAATCCATGCATTCAAACCCATGTCAAGCGGTGTTCGGGGATTTGCCCCGGGAGGCCGGGACCGCACGTTTCTTGCCTGGGATGACGAAGGAACAATCCACCTTTATTATTCCACAACAGAGGACCTGCGGCTCTCGTTTCAAGGGGAAGAAGGCCTGGACTATATCCTCAATCCCAAGTCAGATATTCTTTTGGGTTTTGGAAGAAGCTTAAATCTCACTGAGATCGAAAACACACACCCGGACATCAACTTGAAAACCATGTTCAGCAAAGTCTGGTATGAGGGATTTCCCGAACCGGCTTACATCTGGCAATCCACTGGGGGTGGGAATGATTTTGAGCCCAAATTGTCCCTGATACCTCTGATACTCGGGACTCTGAAGGGAACTCTGTATGCTCTCCTGTTCGCACTGCCTCTGGCGCTCACCGGCGCGCTGTTCATGAACCAGTTTTTGCATCCAGATCTTCATCGGGTTATCAAGCCGGTTATCGAGATCATGGCCGGACTTCCCAGTGTCATCATCGGATTTCTGGCGGGGTTGTGGTTGGCCCCGATTCTGGAGCAAGTTCTGCCGGGAGTGCTGCTGGGAATCCTGGTGATTCCTTTAGGTGTGGTCGTCGTTGCCCTGGCATTGGAAAAATTTCTGTTCAAGACCGGGCAACAGAGCTATAAGTACGAAATCTTTGTGCTCCTGCCCTTCATTGCTGCGATATTTTTTCTCTGCGTCAAGGCCACACCGCTCATCAATGAACTGCTGTTTCAGGGTGATTTCAAGCAGTATATTTTTGACACATTCCTTGTTCCCTACGACCAGAGAAATGCTGTTGTTGTCGGGTTCGCCATGGGATTCGCCGTCATCCCGATAATCTTTTCGCTGGCTGAAGACGCTCTATCCTTTGTCCCCAAGGAAATAACGGCAGGATCTCTGGCCTTGGGTTTGTCTCGCTGGCAAACTGCCACCGGAGTGGTTTTAAAAGCCGCTCGCTCGGGGATGTTTTCCGCCGTCATGCTCGGTTTAGGCCGGGCGGTGGGGGAGACGATGATCGTGCTTATGGCTACGGGCAACACCCCGGTCCTCTCTTTCTTCCCCTTTAACGGATTCCGGACCTTTTCGGCGAATATAGCCGTGGAGCTTCCCGAGGCTCCAGTGGGGGGTACACTTTACCGCATCCTGTTTTTGACAGCGTTTCTGTTGCTGCTGTTCACCCTGATCATTAACACGGCCGCCGATATCATCCGGTCGCGTATGAGAAAGAAGTTGGGGCAATCATGAAGACCTCTGGTGCTCTCAAAGAAAAGTCCTATGTGTACTTGGTCGCGTCCGGATTGATGACCATCACCCTGATGGTCATCGCTGTTTTTGCTATCGTCATCCTCAACGGTCTTCCCAATTTTTGGCCAAAGGACCTGCACAGTTTTGAGACGAAAGACGGACAGGTGTATTTAGGCGAAATTCACGGCCGGGAAAAGATATTTGAAGAGACAGAATACCGGATCCGGATCAAGATCGGGAACAGAGAAGTCATCGGATTGGATTTCACCTGGCTCGATGAGGAAGACATTGTTCATCAGGAAAAGCCTGGAGACGCGTACCTCCTCGAACGTTTGGAATGGGGCAATGCCTACGGGTTCATCCCCGCGATGCACGACGATGATCTCCAGGGAAACCTCGAAGTGGCTGCGCGCCAGCGCAAGGAAATCCAGAGCTACGAGAGAAAATATCTGGTCAAACTTACTGAGCAGATTGCCGAAACAAGGCATAAACTGCGTGCAGAAGACAGCGAAGAACTGAGAGATAAGCTGGAAGGGCTCCAGACACGGTACAGCGAAGGAGAAGCCGAGCTGGAGGAATTGCGGCGGAAGGCCTCTGAGGCTGTTTTCACCCTAGCACTGGCCGATGACAGGGAGATGCAAATTCCTATGATCGGCGTTCTTCATGCCCACCGGGTTAACAGCATGAGTTTTTGGGAAAAACTCAGGCTTTTCGGTGTCCGTTTCTGGGAATTCATTTTCACCAATCCCAGGGAATCCAACACGGAAGGCGGCGTGTTCCCGGCCCTCTACGGCACAGTCCTGATGGTCTTCCTGATGAGCATCGTGGTCTTTCCTTTCGGTGTGATTGCCGCCGTCTTTCTTCATGAATATGCCAAAAGAGGCATCCTTCTCAAGTTGGTCAACATCACTATCTATAACCTTGCCGGCGTCCCCTCCATCGTCTACGGGGTTTTCGGCCTCGGGTTTTTCATTTACGCCGTCGGCGGCTGGATGGACCAGACGTTCTTCTCCAGCTATCTCCCTTCGCCCACTTTCGGCACAGGGGGTATTTTGTGGGCGTCCATGACCCTTGCTGTCCTCACCCTTCCTGTCGTTGTCGTCGCCTCCCTCGAGGGACTTCAAGCTGTTCCTGAAATCTACAGGGAAGGCTCATACGCTCTTGGTGCCACCAAGTGGGAGGTCATCAAGGATGTGGTTATCCCCAATGCCATGCCGGGTATGCTGACAGGGCTGATTCTGGCCATATCGCGCGCAGCGGGAGAAGTGGCCCCGCTGATGTTGACGGGTGTTGTCAAAAGCGCGCCCAGTTTGCCTTTAGACCAAGTGGCCCCCTTCCTGCACCTCGAACGGAAATTTATGCACCTGGGATTTCACATTTATGATGTTGGTTTTCAGTCTCCAAATGTCGAGGCAGCCCGACCCATGGTCTTCAACACCACGCTTTTGCTGTTGATCGTCGTCTTTGCCCTCAACCTCGTGGCCATCATCATTCGCAATAAGTTGAGGAAGAAATTCCTCAGGAGTGGAGTCTGAGATGAACGACAATGTAAATCCAGTGATTCAGGTCAAAAACTTGAACCTGTGGTATGGGAAAAGTCAAGCACTCAAAAATGTCAATATTGATATCTATCCTCGTCTCTGCACAGCCTTCATCGGTCCGTCCGGGTGCGGCAAGTCAACTCTGCTGCGGTGCTTCAACCGGATGAATGATCTTGTCGAGGGAGTGAAAATCACCGGCGATGTCATCATCGATGGAGAAAATATATTTAACCCAAAGGTTGATGTTACTGTCCTACGGACAAAAGTCGGGATGATTTTCCAGAAATTCAACCCCTTTCCCATGAGCATCTTCGAGAATATCGCCTATGGGCCGAAAAAAAAGGGTATCCATAAAAAGAGCGATCTCGAAGAAATCGTGGAAAAAAGCTTGAAAGATGCCGCTATCTGGGATGAAGTGAAGGACGATTTGCAGAAAAATGCCCTCGGTCTCTCGGGAGGACAGCAGCAGCGTCTCTGCATTGCCCGGGCTATAGCCATGAAACCGGCAATCCTTCTGATGGACGAGCCCTGTTCAGCTTTGGATCCCATCTCCACGGCCAAGATCGAAGACTTGATCGATGAACTCAAATCAAAGTACACTATCGTCATCGTTACCCACAATATGCAGCAGGCAGCACGAGTGTCTCAATGGACAGCGTTCATGTACCTCGGTGAACTCCCGGAGTACGATAAAACAAATGAAATATGGGTTAACCCCAAAGACAAACGAACGGAAGATTACATCACAGGACGTTTCGGATAAGGGAGGCTTAAATGACATTGCATTTCTTTCGCTCCATAGAAAAACTCAAAGAGAGAATCGTCAATCTTGCTGCAAGGGTCGAGGAGGATCTCCACAGAGCGGTTAATTCCTTGCTCAACAGAGACAGCGACTTAGCCCAAAAGGTCATTGACATGGACGAGACAATCGACGCCATGGAAGTCGACATCGAGGAGGAGTGCCTCAAGAACCTGGCCCTGCATCAGCCCGTAGCCAAAGATCTGCGGTTTCTGGTGTCTGTCCTTAAAATCAATAACGATGTCGAGCGGATCGGCGACCTTTCTGTCAACATAGCCGAGACTGCTCTGTTCATGAACTTGAGAAAAAAAGTCGAACCACCCTTTGATCTCTGCAAAATGGTGGATCTGGTCGAGGGAATGGTCAAAAAAAGTCTGGACGCTTTGCTCCAGGAGAACGCTGACCTGGCTAAGGAGGTATTGGCGGAGGATGAACAAGTCGATGAAATCCATCGCAATGCCTATCCCATCGTGACCAAACACATCCTGGAACAACCTGAGGCTGCTGACAGCTACATACGCATGCTGAGCGTTTCCCGTTATTTGGAGCGGGTTGCCGATTATGCTACCAATATTGCCGAAGATGTTATCTATATGGTGGAAGGAAACATTGTCCGGCACACGAACAACGCCAAAGAAAAGGATTCCTGATTGTTTATGATCCATCCTAGGAGCCATCATGTCTGAAAAAAAACGTGTTCTTTTTTTGTGCACCGGCAACTCTGCACGCAGTCAAATGGCGGAAGCCTTTCTGAGGAAATATGCGGGGAACAGATTTGATGTTCACAGTGCCGGCCTCGATCCTATCGACATCAATCCTTTCACCATAAAGGTCATGGAGGAAATCGGTATCGACCTCTCGGGGCATAGGTCTAAAGTATTGAGCACATACTTGGGAAAAAAACACTTTGCCTATTTGATTACAGTCTGCGCCAAGGCCGAAAAGCGCTGTCCCTCCGTTTTTCCCGGTGTCGCCACGCGCCTTCACTGGGCCTTTGATGATCCGGCTGACACCAAAGGCACGGATGAAGAGAAATTAAACAAATTTCGTGAAATCCGTGATCAGATAGATGTCCGTATCAAGGACTGGTTATCTGAATTGGGCATTCCTCTATCGGCTGGCTAGGGATTATTCTTCAAAAGTTTTGGCCATCACACCGATCTTTCCCTTACGAATGCCTCGTCCTCGTGTCATCACAATCTTGAAATTCCCAAGGAGTGGTCCGGCGTGATGAATTCAAGGACTGCTTGTGGTAGAATTTGATAGACTCGGAAGGTCACCTGCAAGCAGTCCAATGAAGCCATTTGACCTGATGAGTGTGGAGGGATGCACATGACTATGACCTGCCATCACATCGGTATCTTCACGCAAGATCCACAGCCGTTGGTCGAGTTTTACACACAAGGACTTGGTTTTGTCGAGGGGAAAGCACGAATTCTCGCCCCCGAACTCACCAAAACGATTTTCGGAATCGAGGCGGAATGCCGGATGATCAAGCTGACCCGGGACAGCGCCATGATCGAGTTATTTGCTCCTTTGGACTTTTCTCTCGACAGGCGCACATACAGGACCACCGGATACAACCACTGGGCTCTGGAAGTGGATGATAAAGAGGCCTATATTCGGATTCTTGAGGAAAGAAATGTTGATGTGATCAGGATCGATCGCGGGGGTCATCAGATCTATTTTGTCAAGGATCCCGAGGGAAACCTCATTGAATTATACGAACCAAGATAGGCAATGATCAAAGAAGCCATGCTCTACCACCCTCTTGAGGCAAAGAAGGTGGCCTGTGACCTTTGCTGTCACCGCTGCCAGGTTGCACCGGGGAAATTCGGAATATGCGGAGTCCGGCAAAACAGGGATGGAACGCTCTATTCCCGTGTCTACGGTGAAATAATTGCCGCCCATGTGGACCCGATCGAGAAAAAACCTCTCTATCACTATCTGCCGGGATCGACGGCTTTTTCGGTGGCCACCATAGGGTGCAATTTTCGTTGCCCCTTCTGTCAGAACTGGCAGATTTCTCAGATGTCGAAGAGAAACGATAAGGAAATGGCCAGTCAATCGTATTCCCCCAAAGAGATTGTTCAAGCTGCCAAAGCCCAAGGCTGCCAGAGCATCTCCTACACCTACACCGAGCCGACTGTCTATTTTGAATTGGCTTATGACACGGCCAAGCTGGCAAAGGAAGCCGGTCTGGGCAATTCCTTCGTGACCAACGGCTACATGACTCCCGAGGCCTTAACAACGGTCGAGCCCTACCTTGATGCCTGCAATGTCGATCTCAAGTCCTTTGACGAGCGTTTTTACTCGGATATGTGTCAAGCTCATCTTCAGCCGGTTCTGGACTCGATCCGGATGATGAAGAGGTTGAATATCTGGGTAGAAATCACGACTCTCATCATTCCGGATCAGAATGATTCAGGCCGCGAATTGACCGAAATCGCCAGGTTTATCGCCGGCGTTGACCCGGATATTCCCTGGCACATCAGCCGCTTCCACCCTGATTACAACTTGACGGATACTCAAGGAACACCCATTGAAACATTGCGCAAGGCCTATTCTATCGGTAAAAGGGAAGGACTCCGATACATATATATTGGAAACGTCTTGGGCGAATCGGAAGACACCATGTGTCCGAGCTGCCAGAAAGAATTGATAAAACGGTCCGGATTCTTTACAGGGCAAAACAGAATCGTTGACGGCAAGTGTCCTTACTGCGGTCATTCCATTGCCGGTATTTTCTGAGGAAGGCTTATGCCGAAGATATCTCAGGGCTTTAAATTTTTCGCACATCCGGCCGATGCCAAATTCCAAGCCTACGGAGGAAATCTCGAAGAAGCCTTTCAAAACGCCGCCTATGCCCTTGTCTCCTTGATGTGGGACAGAGATAGGGTGCGGCCTGAAATGAGCTATCCGGTGGCCCTAGAAGCCAGGGATCTCAAGCAGCTTCTCGTAAGTTTTCTCGAGGAGGTGTTGTATCTGTTGGATTCCCGCGGTTTTCTTCTTCATTCCGTGGATGAGCTCACGATTGTGAAGGAAGGACATCGATTCCTGCTGAGAAGCCGGTTTGGCGGGGATCGCTGTGCAGAAGGGCTAGAAACGTTCGGCGAAGTGAAGGCCATCACCTACCATGAGATGGTGATCGAGACGGATGGTCGAGCCATGGTTCAAGTCGTGGTGGATGTATGAGGTGAACGATGGATCTGAAGAAAATAGGACCATACACCTATGAGATTGCTCAACACGGGGACATGAAAGTTCCCGCGGTCATCTATTCGTCCCAGAATCTTTTGGAGGGCGTGCGGAGGGACATGACTCTTAAGCAAGCCCGGAATGTGGCCTGCCTGCCCGGCATACAGAGGAAGGCCTATGTCATGCCGGATGCCCACCAGGGCTATGGATTTCCCATAGGGGGAGTGGCGGCCTTTGACCTCGAAGACGGGATCATATCTCCGGGAGGTGTGGGATATGATATCAACTGTGGTGTCAGGCTCCTCAGGACGGAATACTCAGCAGAAGATGTCAAGCCAAAGCTAAGGCAGCTTCTGGCTGCAATCTGCAGAGAGGTGCCGGCTGGTGTTGGAAAAGCCGGTGTGATCCGGCTCAGCAAAAGGATCCTTCAGGATGTCTGTGCCAAGGGGGCCGAGTGGGCCGTTGAGAATGGATACGGAACAAAAACCGACTTGGAGCGTACGGAAGAGTACGGCAGGATGTCCAGTGCTGATCCCGCTGTTCTCTCTCCGCGGGCGATCGAAAGGGGCATCCCTCAACTTGGCACTTTGGGTGCCGGCAATCATTTTCTAGAGATCCAGAAGGTCGATGAGATTTACGACCCGGAGACAGCGAGGATTTTCGGGCTTCAGGCAAAAGGGCAAATAGTGGTGATGATTCACTGTGGTAGCCGCGGGCTGGGTCATCAGGTCGCATCCGACTACATACGAGCTATGGAAAACAAGGTGGGGACCGGGGGGCTGCCTGACAGAGAACTGGTCAACGCGCCTATTCGGTCCGCATTGGGACAGGAATACTACAAAGCCATGAGTGCCGCGGTCAACTTCGCTTTTGCCAACCGGCAGATGATCGTACATTGGGTGCGGGAAGTGTTTGCCAGGGTCTTGGGAAGCGCCGAAGGAATGGATCAGGTCTATGATGTCTGTCACAACGTGGCCAAGTTTGAACGACACGCTATCCATGGGCAGGAAAAGAAAGTCTGTATCCACCGGAAAGGGGCCACCCGCAGTTTTGGTATGGGCAGAGCAGAGATCCCCGAAGTCTACCGTGACAAAGGTCAGCCGGTCATCATACCCGGGAGCATGGGGACAGCCTCCTATATTCTCCTCGGCACAGAAGCCGCTGAACAGTTGAGCTTTGGATCCACTGCTCACGGCGCTGGCCGGGTGATGTCCAGGCATGAGGCCAGACGGAGATTCCGTGGGGAACAGGTAAAGCAAGATTTGGCTGGAAAGGGAATCGAGTTGCAGGCCACAAGCTGGAGGGGCGTCTCTGAGGAGGCATCCCAGGCTTACAAGGATGTGGACGAAGTGGTTCGTGTTTCCCATGAAGTGGGGATCGGCAGGCTCGTCGCCCGAGTGGTTCCTGTGGGCGTTATAAAGGGATAAGTTTCAGGTGACGACCTTGTCGATGCCTTTTTCGGCATAATCCTCGAACTCCAGAGCAAGAGCGTATTCGCTTTTGAGCATCATATAGTGGCTGTGTTCCACTCCACTCAGGTAATTGAGGATTTTCTTAGGGGCCTCCTGAACTCGTCCTGCCAGTTTGGCATAAAATATTTCTGCTGATTTTTCTGTTTCCATGGCTTGATGGAGAAAGTCCCCGAGCGTGGAGGTGGGAGTGATGGAGATGCGCTTCATGAGTTCCTCGGGAACCTGATCGGGGATTTGAAGTTCCGCCTTCGGATGGAGCTCGTTAAAGAGATTCTCTAAAATTTCCCTGTGCTTTTGCTCTTCCTTGGCCAGCCACTGGAATTTCTCCTTGAGCAAGGGGTTGGACAACTTGTCCGCCCATGCCGCGTAGATTCTGTTCGAGTCGATTTCCGACCGTATGGCCATGCCCAGAAGTTCTTTAACGGTTTGCTTGGATAGATCCTCCATGTTCCTCTCCTCCTCACAAGATTATATGTTGCTCTTCTGTTCTTGTCGGAATTTTGTAATTTTTTTCTTAGTGAGATTGATTATCTTCGTGATTTTGATACTGCGAGGGCAAACACGGGTGCATTCATAGCGGCTTTCGCAGGGCCAAATTCCGTCGGCGCAGTCAAGCTGCGGGAGTCGTTCCTCGAAGCCTTCATCCCTGCTGTCGTCAATGAAGCGGGCAGCCTGGACAACGGCGGCAGGTCCGATGAATTTCGGATTGACCTCTTGGATGACGGGGCAGGCGGAATAACAGGACTCGCAGAGGATGCATTTTGTGCCCTCCTCGAAGAGTTTCCTTTCCTCTGGTGATTGCGGAAGCTCCCTGTCCACTGGTTCTTGTTTGCGTATGAAATAGGGCTTTACTTGGAGATATTTGGCGAAAAATTGGGCCTGATCGACCATCAAATCTTTCTGAACCGGAAGATTTTTAAGCGGCTCAATGTAAACAGTGGCTCCCTCCTCTTGGACAATATCCTTGATCAATGTTTTGCAGGCCAAGGCCTCCTTACCGTTTATAATCATGCCGTCCGAGCCGCAAACACCGTGGGCACAACTTCTCCGGATTCCTAGGCTCGGATCCTGGTTCGCCTTGATGGCCAGGAGCACGGTCAAAAGCCGATCTGTAGGATTGACCTCTACCTCATAGGTTTGTGTATAGGGTTCGACATCTGTTTCAGGATTGAACCTCTTTATCTCCACTTTTATGTTCATGGGGCTTCCCTCGTCAATATTTTCTGGGTTTTGGTTCCCAGCGGGAGACATCCACAGGCTTATGTCCGACAGTGACTTGATCAGCTTTCAGCCAGGCCAGGGTGTGATGGAGCCAATTGGAGTCATCCCTTTCAGGATAATCCTCCCTTGCGTGTGCGCCCCGACTCTCTGTTCTGTGCAGAGCACACGTGGCGGCAATATAGGCCATGTCCAGCAGATTGCCCAACTCCAGGATTTCAAGAACATTGGTGTTGAACGCTTTGCTGGAATCTGCAGCACGCACTGTTTGGTATCTCTCTCTTAGCTCGCCAAGCGTTTTGACTGCCTCGGCCATTTGACGACCGTTTCTGTAGATGCCCACGTTGGTCGTCATCGTGTTTTGCATGTCCTGTCTCAGTTCATCCGGGTGTGTTTCATCTCCCTTACTTTTGAGCTTAGACAGGAGGGCCGCGGCCATCTCGGTCGCATCCCTTTCAGTTGCTGGCCAAGCAGCTCCTTCGATATACTTCCCCATGTGCTGACCGGCCCGTCTTCCGAAGACGATCAGCTCCACGAGGCTGTTCGTGCCCAGCCGGTTCGCACCATGAACAGATACACACGCGCACTCTCCTGCCGCATAAAGTCCCTCGTAGATGTTTCCTTCACCATCCGCAAAAACGCGGCCATCCAGATCCACAGGAATTCCTCCCATGGCGTAATGGGCTGTTGGGTGGACGGGCATTGGCATA
>Ga0180432_10000203_pt1 | contig 96332 bp, 124 predicted proteins | sample SS_ome_10_FD_132414 | JGI IMG/M metagenome (GOLD analysis project Ga0180432, IMG submission 132414) | Hypersaline lake sediment archaeal communities from the Salton Sea, California, USA - SS_1_MS_2 metaG | ecosystem: Environmental > Aquatic > Non-marine Saline and Alkaline > Hypersaline >... | reverse complement strand
GCCAAGGATTAAAAAGGCAATTGACTATACCCATATGTAGTTATATAATATAAGCATATCAAAAAATTTTGCGCTCGGCTGGTGTTTGCGGAAAAATTTAACCTTAATCATAGCGGGATTTGGGGATAAATTCAAGCGCTTTGCCGAGCGCAATTCAACCCAATAAGGAGAAACCCATGCTCATAGGTGGCCAAGAGTTTGACCCGAAATGCCCCGAAGAATGTCCCGGTAAGAAAATGGCTTTCTCTCAGGGAGGACTTTGTCACCGTTGTCCTGTTTTTAATTGTGTTCCCGCCAAAGGAGACACTTTTGTTTTGCTAGAACCAGAGGAATATAGGAAAGATTGGGCAAAAGTATGGCGACAATGGTTTGATGATGGAATGAAAGGATGCCCCGAATTAACATTAGAAATTAAGGAGTAGCAAAAATGCCCGAGTACAGCACCAATCCAGAACACACAATGAAGTTGATCGTTGAGAACGAAGCCAAGAACGACGAAGGCTTGTCCCCGGACCAGTTCATTGAGTGTGTGCATTATTTACTATGCAAGATTCTGTTTAATCAAATTGAGTTAGGCTTAGTTAAGCTGGATACCCGGGAGCGAATGCTTCTGGCCCTGCACAATATAGCGGAGGGCAACTTTTAATGGAAAATGGAAGCGGCCCTGTTTTTCAGGATGATGAAGGATGGTGGTTCTGGAATGAAATATGGGCCGATAAATATGGCCCATATGAAACCGAAGAAAAAGCAAGAAGGGCTTTGAGTGAGTACGTCGAAAAATATTTATAATAATTTATGCCCTCGTGGTGTAGGGAAGTAACTTGTTACGGGACGCTGTTTTGGGTTGCTTTGCATAACACACTTCAGCGAGCCTAGGTAATCGCTGAGGAGCAGCGGGTTAAATTCCCGCCGAGGGCAACTTTTAATTAGGAGAAATAATGGAAATATCACAACCAATATAGAAAGCAGGGGGTGTTATGAAGAAAGAAACAATGTTAGAAGTGGCACATTTGCACGTTCATACAGACTCTTCACTTTTGGACGGAGTCATTAAGCCTAAAGATTTATTACTTGCCGCGGCCAAGAAGGGCATTCCTGCCGTAGCCTTTACAGATCATGGCAATTGTGGATCACATTTAGAAGCACAAATTGAGGGGGAAACTATTGAAAATTGCCCCAAGATTATTTTCGGCAGTGAAATGTATTTTGTTGATGATGTTGATGTTCGAGATAAATCTCAGAAGCGCCGCCACATTATTCTTCTCGCCAAAAATCAGCAGGGCTATAATAATCTAGTAGCCCTGAACAACACCGCATGGCGAGACCACTTCTATTACACCCCCCGCATAGATTTTCCCATTCTCAAAAAGCACCGGGAAGGATTAATATGCACATCCGCCTGTTGTAAGGGCATTATCACAAATAATATGTGTACTGACGATGCTAAGATTACCAAGGAAATGTATCAGGAATCAAAGGATCGAGCAAAAAGATTTAAAAAACTTTTCGGTGATGATTTTTATCTTGAGATTCAACTCATTGACATTGACAAAGAAGGCAAGAACCTTCAGACAGCAATTAACAAAAAGATATTAAAAATAGCCAAGGCATTAAACATTCCCTTCATCATCACTAACGATATTCACTACATGGGCAAGCATGATCACATTCTGCATCAAAAGGTGCTACAACTTAGCCGGGATGGCTTCGTTTTTGAAACCGAAGACCTTTGGCTTAAAACCCGCAAGGCACTTAACAAGGCCCGTAAAAAATACTTCCCTGAAATGTCAGCTACGGACTTTGACAGGGCTATTGAGAACACACATGAGATAGCCAACAAGTGTGACCACAAAATCAAGGTTGGCGACCAGCACATTCCAGTGTTTGATTTTACCTCACACCCAGAGTACAAGGGGGAGAAAGATAAGAAAGAATTCTTTACCAATCTTGTGTTCAAGGCCCATAAACGATATAGACGAAGTGGAAAAGTCCCTAAGAAAAGTGTTTATGAAGATCGTATTGGGAAAGAGCTACACGCGATCTTTGCAATGGACGCCGTTGATTACTTTCTTATTGTCGAGGACCTTTGCAACCACCTACGAAGAAAAAATAAACTGGTCATGATCAGGGGCAGTGCCAACGGTAGCCTTATATGCTATCTGTTGGGATTTGGGCACATTGACCCTATCAAGCACAATATATTGTTCGAGCGATTCATATCGCCTGCCCGTGTCAAGAGTGGCCTGTTCGACGTTGACATTGACATTGACATGGAAAGCGAGGAACGCACTGAAGCTGTTGCTTATCTTAAGGAGAAATATGGTGAAGAGAAAATATGTAACGTAGGCAGTTACGGGCGCTTGATGTGGCGGGCCTGCATAAAAGATATGGCCCGCGTTGAAGCCATGGAGTTAAAGAAGGAACTGGAAACCGCCAACAGCACCGAGCGCCGTGTCCTAGAAAGTAAGCTGGAGCAATTCAGCTTTACCGAAATGAATAAAATAACCCGATTATTAGAGCCGGGAAGTAAACAGGAAGGTGGCGATATTTCCGTTGAAGAAAGCATTGAGAAATATCCCGATTTAGCAAAGTGGTGGAGCAAAAATGAAGAATGGATTGAAAAATTTGTTGAGCCTATTGTTGGAATCAGGAAATCAGCTTCAATACACCCTGCCAGTGTACTAATTCTCCCAAGCCATATTGACGAGTGGCTTCCGGTACGCAGTCAGGCTGACCCAAAGAATAAGAGTGAGAGAATCCTTTGTTCACAGTGGGAATGCAGCCACACTGGCAGGGAAGACCTTCGCGCCTATGGTACTATGGCCCTAGATATATTAGGTGTAAAAACTCTATCTATTATTGCCAAAACTTTCCGTGATGTTGAGAAAAACCACGGCGTTAAATGGGATATGAGTACTCTTCCCATGGATGATAAAAAGACCATTGAAGGCTTTAAGAAGGGAGAAACACTTGAGGTATTCCAGCTATCAGCCCCCACCATCACTCAAATCGTTAAAGATATTAAACCCGATTGTTTTGCAGATGTTGTCAACCTCATGGCAATTGATCGCCCAGGAGCCTTGGCTAATAAAGCCCACATCACATATGCCAAGCGTAAAAGCGGATCAGAATCAATCAAATACTACCATAAGAGTGTCAAGCCTGTTCTTGCCGACACACTTGGAATCCCGCTGTTTTCCGAACACATTATGTTGATCAGTATGGCCTTTGCAGGGTTTAAGCCTGTAGAGGCTGAAAAGCTCCGTCAGTTAATGAAGAGCAAAGACCGCAAGATATTTGCACAATATGAGGAAAAATTTATTGAGGGAGCAAAAGTCATACACGGCGATGAAGTTGAGGAAAAAGCCAAAAAGCTTTGGAAGGTAATTCTTAAATTTGGAGCTTACGCCTTCCCCAAGGCCCACGCAACAAGCTATGGGTTGATATCGTGGGCAACTATGTTTCTTAAAACAAATTACCCTGCGGAATTCTTTGCCAATGTGTTGAATTACTCTAATCACGACGAATATGCTCAAATCAGGGCCGTTGCAAAGCGGGAATACGGGGTCAAGTTCATCATGCCTGAAATAAACAAGTCTACGGGCGTCTTCGTAGCCCGTAGGGGCAAAATAATATGGGCACTGGCTGGTATTAAAGGGGTTGGCGGTAAAGCATTGGAAGAAATTATAGAGAAACAGCCATACAGCAGCTTTGAAGATTTTTTCAGCCGCGTCAACAAGCGCACCGTAAACAAGGCCAGAATTCTTAGTCTAATAGTTGCGGGTGCATTCAGAAATTTTGGTAGCCCTCTTGAATTAATGAAATTCATGTTTGAGAGACGCAGGGAAGTTGCCCGCGGCAAGAAAAAATTAGAGGAGAATGTTGATCCAAAATTTTACAACTATGACAAGGAAGACTGGGAAAAAGATAAAACTGAAGCCCTTGGGTTTCAGACCCGCAGCTTTATAAAAATGTATAAAGACAAGCTTAATGATTTGCCTATAAATCTTGATAGCCTGATTAGAATTAGCGAGTTTGACAAGCGCCTTGAGGGAGAGCATGTTCTCATGTTTGGCCAAGCCAAAAATGTGAGAGTGTTTGACAGCAAGGTTGGACGAATAATGTCAGGACAAATCTTTGATATTGACGGGCATACTGACTTTGTTGTGTGGAAGGATAAATATGAAATGATAAAGGGTAAGGAGGTTGTTCGGAACGGTGGTCTTATTCTTATAGGGGGGATGCGTAAGCGCAACCGAGATGACTATAACGTCAGTATAGGTAAAGAGGGAATTATAAAGGTAGTCAGCAGATAAAACGCAAAAACAATAGGTTTGCCAAATAGATAAGTTTAAAAAAATAAAGGAAGGGCCATGCCAGAAAAGAAAAGAAAAGCAGTATCTATAAGTTTAGATGCGCCATATGACAAGGATGAAGACAAAATAATCATTCCAGCAGGAATGAAACGGTTTAGCGCCATTGATTATAATGGCAAATACCCTATCATATTTTCCAAAGTTGCCGGAGTTACAAAATATGAAAACAATATAAACACTATCTATGAGGATTTCGATGACATAGACATTAGTGTTGATGAAGAGTTATCTTTCCCGTCAGACGATTATATTGATGATGTAAAGAATTTTATCTACATTAAACTATTTGCAGAGAAAACAAACCCATACGATTCAAACGCCATAAGGGTAATGGCCTATCTTGCAACTTCTCCAAACAAAAAGCCGTTTAGAGAGCCAAGAATCGTTGGATACCTTCCGAAAGAACTGGCGAAATTGTTGACAGAAATAAAGGAACGGTATAAAATGAGCTATAAAGCAAAAGTTGTTAAGTTTAAATCAAATCTAAACTTCCAAGGGGGGAAAATGAACTTCCCGTGTAGTATCGGGTTAGAATTGACCCCGGTGGAATCTCAAGAATTTAAATCTGTTCCCTTGCACAAGGTACAAAATATAGCAGTTAAATCAATGGACGAAATGAAGAAAATCTTAAGTAAAAAGAGGTAATATTTTGCCTATCTATGAATATAAATGCACAAATTGCGAAGAGCGGTTTGAAATGTTTGCCGCCAGCTACAGGCTTAAGAAAAAGGAAGTTGAATGCTTGGTGTGCTCCAGCATGTGCAAGCCAATCATGTCGAAATTTAGAACATCTGATAGCCTGATGAAACCCCTAAGCGGGGTCGACGACACCGACGAATTGACTATTGGTAAGCTTGTTGCCAACAGAGGTATGCCAGCCGAGTCCAAAAGGAAAGAACGTGAACGGGCAGAGAAATACGCCAAGGGCAAGGCGGCATATAAGGAGCGTCAAGAAAGGTACAAATTCTCGCAAAATGCAGACGAAGATTAGCAGTAAGTCCCGCGAAATCGAACGCCGAATAACTCTTCGGTACGATTTCCAAAATGAGGGTGACAGGGGGTGGGCTCTCGAAATGAACAAGAAGTTTACAAGTAAGAGTTTTGAGTTAATAGAATACGAACCCGGTAAGGCCGTATATAAGAAAGTAAAGAGCTTAAATGCCTCAATTCCACTACCCAAGCGCAAAACCACTAATAATATCAAGCCTACCCGTAAGCGCAGAGCTGTATAATGATCCAGCCCTGTTCTTCGATCGGCTAGTAGCAGTTATTCTCAATCAAATATATGCTGGATTTACTGAAGAATTCTTTTTGCAAAGAGATATAAAAAATCTTCGCTATGATGTTACATATAATCTCCGTGGCAAAGAGTATGTATTTGCCTACATAGAAGGAGATTTTATCAGAAGGCGTAAGTCCCCAACAATGCACCTTGGAATATCTCCTATCCTTAACAAACCTGATGGCCACAACCCCGGCGCTGTTGGTTTCTATATTACAGATAATGGTGCAGAGAGTAAACATAGTATTGTCGGGGCAACTATTCTATCTAAAATGGGGCCGAAGGAAATAACGATTCCAAATAGCGGATCCAAAAGGGTAATGGAAATTACATTCTCCCCAGATGAACCAATAAGATTTACCATGTTCTCCGGCTCTAATGCTGTTGTTCCTAATTATTATGAAAAGAAGACCCCTAGAACGGTAGTAGACATGGGCAGCGGCACCAGTAAAACAGCTATTGGTATTGCTAGGGCTGGCGCAGCCGCAGGGGAACCTGTTAAAATTGATATTGGCCCATTTACTAGCGCAAAAGTAACTACCGCAACTACCGCTTCAGATTCCCCAAGCCTCACAAAAGATGAAATTGAAAAGGCAATGGGAATATTAAACATTGAACAAGAACATATTATAAGGGCGATACAGGGTGATTGGGAAGGGATTTCAGAAAAAATAAACTCAAAAATAAAAAAGAAGAGACCAAAGCTAAAAGGGTATATGACCTCAAAAGATTTATTAAAACTTAAAAAGGAATTAAGATGAGCTATTTTATGGAGACTCCGCCCGACACAGAAAACAACAGAAAAGATTTTCTTGATACAGTTCGCCGTTTCTCAAACTTCATAGCCATGCTTCGGAAGGAAAAAATGAAAGTGTACGGCATGAGTTGGATGCGCCGATCATGGGACAGCCTGTACCAGAATATCAGCAGGAAATATGATATTGTTGATGAAATCATGTGGGGCAAGATGATTAAGAAACGAGAAACACCAAAAATGGATGAAGTTGTTTATTTAGCCGATGGCCTTCTTGATCTTGCCAACTACAGCCTTTACGGTTTATGGCTTATAAAAAAAGAATCAGAAAAGAATAAGATTTGGGAGGAAGTAAAGCGTAAAATTGAAGAGCGTTCAGAAATACCCGGCATAGCAAAGGAGATTCTTGATGGCGACAAAAGCCCAACTGGAAATTCTTGAGGATAGTCTGCTCCTAACCTTCGTAAAGGATAATGGAGAAGAAATCACCGTTGATGTAGCTAAAGACTTAGACCCACGTGACGTTGCCAACGGCCTGAACACTGCCCCTACCATGATAGGGCTATTGGAGGTATGGGCTGTAACCAAGGAAGAAGAGCTTGAAAATTTAAAGGCCGAGCTCGACGCTTGGGTAGCTGAACAAGATGGAATTGTTCGCAACACACGCGGCTTTGCTAAGGGGGAAGCCAAAATAACCCAAGCCATAAGGAGAAAAAGCCACTGGCTAGACCAGCGCTACACCATTAATGCCGCAAAAAAAGAAGTGGAGACTATTCGGGGCATATTGCGCTCATACTATGCCAAGCTGGATGTTGTTCGCACAAAAGATAGTACTTACCGAAAACATGGCGAGCTCTCTAGCACTATGGAGCAATATGGAAAGCGCAGAAATTTTAACATCTCTGAAAAAAGAAAAGGTGATGCAGACATGGTTAAGGGTAAAATAAAAAAAACAAAGAAGAAAGGGGTAAAGAAGCGAAGAGCAGCAGTATAAAAAAAAAGAAAGGAGGTTAAAATGGCTAATAACCCAAGAGGGCAATCCCGCCCACAGGACGGAAGAGGAAATGGCAGCGGGGTAAAAGGTGGTAGTGGTGGCGGCAGAAACACCGGCGGTTGCAACAAGGGTGGTCCTGGCAAAGGCAAGGGCGGCGGCCGCGGAAAAGGTGGCGGCAGAAAAGGTTAGCTACCAAGAGAAAGGAGAGAAAAAAATGGCGGTTAATTTAGGCAAGATCAGAAAAGAAAAAAAGAAGCGAGAGAAAAGCAGGGAAGAGAGGGAAAAGCGCCGAGGCAAGGGAAAGGTAAATTGGTATGCCACAAAAATCGGCGCCAATTGTGTTGGAATTTTATATGATCACCCCAACATGGATGGCCTTCCTTACGCTGAACGCGGCGTTCACAGAAATTGCGGCCCCGAAAGCAAAAGTCAGTTCAATTGTCGCCGCATGACGCTGGATGATCCGGCTGAAAAGTGCCCGCAGTGCGAGCAGAACTTTGCAGACTGGTCAAGCAGTAAGCAGTCAAGAAAAGATATTGCCAACAAGCGAAAACGTGGAAGCCGGTTCTATTACGGAGTCATTGATCTAATTGCACTGGTACTGGATGACGAAATGCCCAAAGTGCCGAAGTGCTTTATTGATCACCCCGGCGAGGAAAACACTAAAGCCATAAAAAAACGGGGTTGCAACCGTTGTGACTTCAAAGACGGTTGCATTTCGGATATCATGGTAATGAGTTGCGGCACCACCATTCATGAAGCAATCATTGGTGAGTTTGAAGACATAGGCGACATTACCGACCCCAAGGCCATGTACCCTATCAAGTTCACCAAGAAGCAAGCCAAAAAGGGGGATCCCTTCTCAATCAGCTATGAGAAGGTTAAGGCCCTAAAGAAGCCAATAGTGCTTCCCGACGAGGTCATTGCTCGAATAGAGGAAAAGCTTATTGACCTCACTGTTGTTGGCGTACCCAAAAGCATTGAGGAAATCAAAGCCATCATGGCCGGTATGGACCTGGAAGATGCTCCAGATGATGAAGACAGCGATCTTCCAGAATGCTACGGAGAGTACAAAGATGGCAAAAAGAAATGCGATAAGTGCGCCTCAAAAGAAGCTTGCGAAGTAGATACTGAAGGCGAGGAGGAAGAGGAAGAGGAAGAAGATACCAAGAAGAAAAAACCGAAAAAGAAGGCGGCGGCGGCGAAGAAAAAAGAAGAGGACGAAGACGAGGACGAGGAAGAGGACGACGAGGACGAAGACGAGGAAGAGGACGACGAGGACGAGGAAGAGGACGACGAGGAAGAGGACGACGAGGAAGAAGAAGAGGAAGAGGACGACGAGGAAGAAGAAGACGAAGAAGACGACGACGAGGAAGAAGAAGAGGAAGAGGACGACGAAGACGAGGGAAAGAAGTCCCTTGAGAAAAAACTGAAGGAGAAAGCCGCGGCCAAGAAAAAGAAGAAAACAAAGAAGTAGTCCTAAACCAAGAAACCACCAAGGGAGCCAGTTATGAATATAGCGGCAAGTTATAGTGATAAGATTATGGCCAGCATTAATAAGAAAAGTAGCCGACTGTTTTTATTAACTGGCTCCCTTGGAAAAGTTACCAACGTAATAAGTACGCAAGCTCCAAGCGTTGACCGAACCCTAGCCTGCGATAATAGGGGAAATTGGGGCTTCCCATGCGGAAAAGTCAGTTTTGTATTCAGCGAGCCCGGAGTTGGCAAAACAACTCTCATGTTACATTGTTGTGCCGAAGCACAATCGCGTGGCGGCATAGCCATATTTATAGACTGCGAGCACAGGCTTGACAAGAACTATGCAGAGTCCATAGGCGTGGATGTTGATAGGCTTATTTATGGAAAACCTGAAACCCTTGAGGAAGGGCTTGAGATTGTTGAGGAGAATATTGAAATACTTATCAGGGAAATCCAAACCCTGGAGAAAAAGACAACACAAAAGGATAAGGCTAAAGCGGAGGCAGCAGAAGAAGAGCTTAACGCAATTCTCAATATGCCCATATTCATAGCTTTTGACAGTACCAGTATTAAAACCAATGCGGAGTCCCGTGGCAGTGGGGAGGTAGGGGGCCACAGCCGAAGCATAAGCAAGCATTTACGGCTCATAATTGGTGACGTGGACCGCCTCAATATCGCTATTGTTTATGTATGCCAACGGAAGCAAAAAATCAGCACTGGCTACGCGGCCATGTTCGGGCCGGGAGAAACCTTCTTGGGGGAATCAGCCCTGCGCTTTCACGCAACAGTAGGCATTAAGCTTATACGAATTAAAATTCTTAAGTCCGGTGAAGATGAAGATGATAAGGTTGGCTCCATTGTAAAAGCTTTAAACTCAAAAAACAGTAACTCCATACCTTTTAAGAGTGGCCAGTTTGAAATATATTTCGGTAAGGGCATAAATTATTATATAAGCCTGTGCAGTGCATTGGAAAAATATTACGGAGCTAGGAAGACAGGCCGCAAATATAAACTTAAAAACCCTGACGTTGAATGGACCGACAAGGGCGGGTTGAAAAAAGTATTTGAGACCCAACCGAAAACAGCCCGTAGGATACGAAAACTACTCAAGAAGCCAGCGAGGAAAAGGTCTTGAAGTTTATTGCTTTTGGGGACGTACATATTAGTGACAGCATGCCCTTTCATTCCCCCGGAAACAATCGGCTTGCAGAAATAAATATGGCCTTGGCCAAGGTTGTGGATTATGCATCAACTGAAAAGATAAAACACATATTTGTTGCCGGAGATACCTTTGATTCATTTAAGGTTTCCCCATCAGAATTTCAGGTTTTTACAAGATTCGTGGAAAACCTCTGGTTAGCAAACCTAGAGGCCAACTTCATTAATGGCAACCATGAAATAGATGAAGGTGGCAACTCCTTGTTTAATCATCTAATACGTTACCCAAATATAGTATCTTACCCGTCAATACGACGGTTGGCAATTGACGATGCTGATTTTACAATGATTAACTATGCCCACTCCACAACAGAGTTTATTGATCAGCTCGAAGCTTTCACGAATAATCCTGGCGTAAATGATAAACAAATCCTAATTGCCCACCAGCCCGTACAGGGCCGATGGTTTAAGCTAACCAAAAGCAGAAGCGGTCTACCTAAAGATTTATTCAAAAGGAAAGGCATCATAGGTAAGAATTTTGACTTCAGCATTTTTGGCGACTTCCACAAACACCAATGGCTCCCATACAAGAAGGGCATATATACAGGGTCTCTAACTCAAAATGACTTCAGGGATGAAGGTGGCCCGACACTATTTCATGTATTTGATACCGATGATTTGCCAAATTTTGAAAGTATTGATGTGCAAGCCCCCACATTCCACATAATTCATGTGTCAGAGGGCACCAGGATTGATTTTAAGGCCGTTAAACCAAATTCTTATATCAGGGTAGTGGTAACGGGAACAAGGGCTTTCCTGAAAGCCTGGGACCCCGCTAGACTACTATTGAGGCTAGAGAAAAAATATGCCCCCAAGAAAATAAACATACAGCGATTTGCAACTGATAAAATATTAATAGAGACTGGCGGTGGCGTTAAGCGAAACATGGGCGATGAAGATATGGTTAACGCCATCATAGAACATTCCAGAGAAGAGAACCTATCGGAAAGGGCAGTGTACGAAAAGGGCATATACTATTTAAGGAGAGCAAGGGAGAAAATGAAATGATAATAGAAAAAGAAACTAAGTCTCGTGTAGATAGGGCATCTGTGATGTCAGAAGAAATAGTTATAAGAATTAAAAATCCTGAAGAATTAATGGCGCTAAGAATGGCCACTGATATAATGTCAGAAATTTGCAATGAAATAATCAGAGAAAAAACAGACACAAGTTTAAAACTAAGCAGTGGCAGTGTTTTAAACTCAAAAGAAGTTACTGTGGTAAGAAATATATGTGAAGCAATCTTCAGAGCAATATAAGGAGAAATTGAAATGAGCGTAGTCAGCAACCGTCAATGTCCGCTATGTGATCAGTATGTTCCGCCGGAGGTTCCTCAGGAGGCGTGGAAAATTCACAAAGAGGAGCGATGCATTCACAAGACCTGTGCCAACAACCTTGTCGAGCAAGTGCTGAAAAATAGAATGGAGCACAACAAAATCAAACCCGAAAAGAAAAAGCGGAAGGCCAGCTCGTGATAATAGAGTCGCTTCATGTAGATAATTTTGTTTGCTACCGCAACTGGAACATGAAACTTCCAGAGTACGGGCTTATTGGCATTACTGGTGTAAACGAGGATAACCCCGTCATGGGTAGCAATGCCATTGGTAAGAGCGTACTACTGGACTCTATCACTTGGGCCTTGTTCGGGGAAATAGCTCGTAAGAAAAAAACTAATGTCATGGGGACCTTCAACCCAAGCACTACTGCCAGAATTATATTTGCCAATGGTGATTCCATAATGAGGAGTAAGACAAAAACTGGCGGTCAAAAACTTATGTGGAATAAATCTAGTGGCACCCCTACCCGCATGCAGCCCGTTGTCAACCAAGAGCTAGGAATCAGTTGGGAGACCTTTAAAAACTGCTGCATGTTCAGTAATGATATCCTAGCCAGCCATTTCCTTCATGTTGCAGATAATCAGCGAAAATTTATATTACAGGAAATAGCAAACACCCTGCACTTTAGGGTTGCCAACAAAATAGCATTTAAAGATCTGAAAACGGTAAAAGAGGAATACGGCAAAGTACAAGTTATTTCCGAAGCAGCCTTGGAGGCATATCAAGGGGCAGCAAATACTCTTGAAGCAAAAAAGAAAGAGTTGGAATTTTTCGATAAAGACAAAGAGAAAACAATTTCATCACACAAGGCTAGACTGAAAGCGCTGGAAGGCAAAATTAAAACAAAGTCTATATTAAAGAAGCAGGAAAAAGATCTGTTAATCGAAATAAGCGATAATAGATCAAAAATTCTCAACACCGAAGCTAGACTAAAAAAAAGAAACAAGGCAAAACTGGTAGATGAAATAACAAGCATGGTAGATGTAATGAAAACTGCGAAAGGTGTTATTGAAGACTACAAGGCTCGCATAGCTTCAATCAAAAAATATGGTGTTTGCCCATACTGCGGAACAAGCTCTAAAGACGTAGATATAGAGACAATCAAAACAAACCTATCCGAAGAGAAAGCCAAGAAAAAATTTATTGAAAAGAAATTAAAAGATAAAGACTCAGAATTTAAAATAGTTGAAGCGCTTGAGTCAAAAATTAAAGCAACCAAGGAAGCCCTTGAGCTTAACCTAAAGATCGCTGATGAAATAAAAAATCGAATCGAAATTATTGAGCATAAAGAAACCCAAGCTAAAACAATAAGAGGAGCGATGGCATATATAAATGAGTCACGGTCTATTATTGAAGGGTCAATTCGCTCCAGCGAAGAATCATGCCGCGCCCTACACTCAAAATACGCCAAGGCTGTTATAAAGAGGAATAAATTAAAAAGGGAAGTTGATCTTATCGCATTTTGGGTTAGGCAAACAGGCCAGTACGGATATCAGGCCAAACTTATTGAAGACCTTGTTGAAGAATTAAGCTATAAGGCGAGTGAATATTCCCAAGAGCTTACCGACGGGGAAATTGGAATAGAAATTTTATCGCAGAAAATAACAAAATCTAAAAAGAAAAATGAAATAGTTATAAATATCCTCAAAGGAGGAAAAGCCAGAGACTTCCGAATATACTCTGGCGGGCAAAAGAACAGAATAGAAAAAGCTGTCACCCTTGGCATCATGGGCCTACAGGGGGATCACATAAAGTTTAAACTGTTTGATGAAATAGGCCGCGCCCTGTCTCAACAGGGTTACGATCGTGTTGTCCAATTAATGAAGCAGATATTTCCAGACCAGCAAATTTTTATGGCGACTAACAATAAGGAAATTTCTCGCTTTTTTGATTACCGCATTGATTTAAAAATGAAGAACGAACAAACCCACGTTGATTGGAGGATGTAATGGCTAGGAAGGTGCTAAAAGAAGAACGAAACGAATTGTTCTTGAAGTGGACTAAGACATACAGCCGCTTCCTTGCCAGAAGGGGAGGTCTCATAGTAGGGCTTGATCCCGCCCGCGGGAAGCCGGGGCTGGCTATTTACCGGCCAAAGAAAGACTCATTCAAGGTTTACTCAGTGGCCACGCAATCAAAAGGCTTCTCAAAGGTTATAGAAGTCAAGAAGTGGATTGATAGCATTATTGGCGGTAAAAAGATTATGATGGTTATGATTGAAGACTATTCTTACAATTCCAAGTTTGGCCGAGAAGGAGCAGGTGAGCTTGGCGGTGTTATACGAGCCTACCTATGGGAAAGGGGAATCCCCTGCATACCCGTATCCGCCCTGACACTCAAAAAGACCATAGGCGCAAGTGACAAGAGCCACATCATGAAGGAGGTATATAAGAAGTTTGAAATTGATGTAAAGGACGACAACCAAGCTGATGCTTTTGTGCTGGCCTTAATTGGAAAAATGCTATATAATGCGGTTAATGAACTAAGCAAAAAAATGAATCAAGAAAACATATCAAAGATAGAATCAAAACCTCATAATTTTTGCTCGCTTAATGTCAAGGATGCAGGAACCGTCAAAGACATTTTGGTAAATAAAGGGAAAACAGCTTATGAATTCAGCAAAGGCAAAGAAGAACTTAAAAAAACCAAAGAAAAGTAATAAGAAGATCGCTACAGGAAAAGAGCTTCTTGCCAAAAAAAACCGCCCACAGTACAACCCAGACAAAGAAAAAATCGAAGGTGGCAAAGAAAAAGATGCAAAAAGAAAAGGCCGATCATTAATAACCGCCCTAATAGGGCTTAAGCAACTACAGGCCAGAATAGAAGCCAGCATTGAGGCCATAGATGCCGCCCAGACGCCCATTGAATTTTACAGGGCATGGCTAGGGGTCAATAATGCCCCAAGCTTTATACACTGTCCAGATAAGCGTGGTGGGCAAGTTGACCCCTGCGTATGTAATTATGTATGCCGGGGAAAATGCACCTATTATACGAGTAGCCAATTCATATGCAAAGCCCTGCGTTGCGAAGACGAACAGGTAAACAAGTGTCAAGATGAAGGGGTTCGCTGTAAAGCCTTTGGCACCTTCAAGACGTTTGTTAACCGATACATATTGGCTTATGCCATAATTGCACCGGAATTACCAGATGATGAAGAGTCACTGGAAACAGAAGAGGAAATTATAGAAAGCAAAAAGCAGCCTGAACCACCAAAAGAGAAGAAAAAGAAAAAGCGAAAAGCTGTATAATGGATGAATATGAATTAATAACAGAAGAAGAGAGAATTATGGCCTCTCAATTGAACGAGGCCGCAAAGGAACTTCTCCGCCCTGTTGCCAATGATGAAGATCTTAACAATAGACTATTAGCGCAGGAGTACTTTTTTTTAGATGATCTTTCGGATAACCCTCACAGCTTCCTCAATATATGTCGCTGGTTTGGAATTGAACCGCTGAAAATACGAAAGGCTTTAATTAAATATCAGCTAGGGGAAAAACCAAAAAGCGATCTTGACAAATTCATAATAGACCTGCTAGCATCAGAACGAGAAGTGGAGAGAGAAATAGAAGTAAAGACGCTAGCCCATAGAGTAGATGAAGAAACAAAAGAGTTAAGGTTGTTATTAAGGAGACGGATGTATGGTGAACTTAAAAAAATTAAAAAAAGAGAAAGAAAAAAGAGAATTGCGGAGGGCCGAAGGACCAAAGGCAAAAACAAGGTACACGAAGATAAAGAATAAAAAAGGCAAGACGGTTGATGTCCGGTTAGGGTTTGGCCAATTCGTAAATATGAGGATTAGAGACATGGTTCACGACCCTTCTGGAATTAATTATATACAAAATTTTCTGTTGGTACGGGAAAACAAATTCGATACCGCCTTTGTTAGCTTGGTACGAAAAGCGTTTGAACGCTATTACGATGATTTCCTTGAGGACGATGTACCATACTGAAAGGAGGAGCTTAATGAAAAAGAGTCTGGTATTGTTATTTTCTGCAATCTTCTTTGTACTGCTTACCGTCACCCCCGCCCCGGCACAAGAGTTTATTGACGCTGGCGTAGTAACCACCAATCAGGTGGACATAGCGCCGCTCTTGCAAAGACCGGGCATCATTACTGTCAGGGTTCAGGCTTGCCAGAACGGATGCGCTACTGCTGGTGAATTCAGTGACGACAGCGAGCCTGTGATTGTGTTGCCCGCAAGCGCTTCGCCAAACATGATAAATGACATGAAGGCAAAATATGCCGCAGTCAGAACAATGAGCGAAGTAATAGGCTTCTCCTGGACACCCGCTATGTGTCAGGTGTTGGTTGACACAAACGATGACGGAGTTCTAACTGTTGACGAATCAGAATGTAACGAGTATAAAGTTCAATATGCCTACAGAAAGAACATCGCCATCGGTTGCAGTAAACCGGCCATTGCGCCAATACTCTTGGAGTGATGAATGCGTGATGATGAAGAGAATAAAGTATTTTTCTTATTTTTATCCTTCACAATAATTAGTGCCGGGCTTATTATGCTGGCGCTATGGGGGCAGACAATATGAACGGTAAGAAGGCAAAGGCGATTAAGAGAATTGCCGTTAAAGAGTTCCAAAGAAGAGGTAATCCGAAGTCCGGTATATTTAAGACTGAAAACGGAATGCTTTTGCACCCCGGCGACAGCCTCCATGGAATATACCTTGAGTTTAAAAAGAGGTATAAATCACTCAAAAAAGCAGGTGAAAGGCCACATTTAAGCATTAACAGGGGAATCATGCCCTAGAAAACACCAGCATTGGCCATCAGGATGCCCTCAGACGCCTTTTCATGGGCCGGGGCGGGTTCAGGCCCGCTTCGGCCCTTCTTTTTGCTCTGAGGCGCTTCTACGGGCCTCGTTATAGAAAGCAGGCATGTTTGTTAGGGTACTTCATAGCCCAGAGCATTTGATTATATGACTCGTATTTACAGGTAGGGCATCTGCTGAGGTTAATCTTCTTAATAGCTTCCTGCCTAGCCTTGCCATTCCATATCTCCCTAAAACTATTTACCCGAAGATTTCCAAACGTTAAAGGTTTGACTCCTCTGTGCTGGCAGCATATGCTCAGCTCGCCAGAAGACATGATAATTGCCACAAGATTATGGCCAAGGCATTCCCCATAAAGCCGCTGATACCTGTCCCTAACCTCACGGAGCCGTCGTATGTTTGCCGTAACCCTGAATTCGGGGCTGGCATATTTGTTTTCAACCATCCACAAGTGATAGGTAAGGTAATCATATAGGCGATCATCAAGCCAATCTTCATTCATGATGACGGGCTTGAATTGAATATAGTTGGCCCCCGCATCCCTGAAGATACGAACAAATTGTTCAATCTCGGTATAATTGTTTTTATATATAAGGAAAGATAACCCTATCTCACAAGAGCTTTTAATATTTATTTTACGCCGAGCAAGTTCTTCAACATTTCTTCTCACTGTTTCAAAATCGTTCGCACCGCGTATATGATAATAGGTTTCAGCGCTGGCGGCATCAATACTGATTCGTATAAATTCACAACTCTCAAGAAGGGAGTCCATATCCCTTCCCTTCTTAAGGAGCACGCCATTGGTTATCAGACCAGTAGGTATTTCAAGGCGCTTCAGGTTTTCAATAGCGTGAATAGTGCTTAGGTTGCATAGGGGCTCTCCGCCTCCCTCGAAATATACCCCCTCAATTCCCATATCCTTAAATTCATTACATAGGGCTCTCAATATATCAGGCGACAGGCTTACGTTTTTGTTGTCCATTCTGTAACCAGAGCTGCTGCACCACATACAATTGTGATTACACTTGCTGGTAGGGTCAATGCTGACACTGATTGGTGGCTCGTTTTCATATTTTAGAATTTTGCTTATTTTATCGGTATGGGCCAACATTTTATATGGGTTAAATACATCAAAGCGCACTGGTGCCTCCTTAATTAAAGGGTATGTTTTATAATAGCATGGCCAATACTCTTTATCAACCACAGGCGTTTTTATTTCGTTACCGTAACCATAGACCGCGGGAAGGCGTCGCCAGCCTGATTTACGGATGGTACAATGTTGTAGTCGTAACCATTAAGCCAGCTTTCGAGGCGCTTCAAGGTTGGATAAGACTTGCCGTCAACAATGATGGTTTTATTTGCTTCAGAAGGGTGTATTCCAACTTCCAGCTTAAGTTTTCCCTCTGGCAAAAGTATATTCATTAATCTATTTAGTGTATCTTCCTGATCCACAATATAGTGAAACAAGCCAAGCACAAGAATATATGTAAAGCGGCCAAGCTGGGAAAGGTCATCCGTGGTATCCATGGCATAGAAGCGCACGTTGGGTTGAAAATATATATTGCGCTGAATGCGCTTGGCAATGTCCACTATGAATTCAATCTTCTCAATTCCTATGACCTTTGCACCCCGCCTAGCACATTCAAGGCTGAAGTAGCCAGTGTTGCAGCCAATGTCCAGAACGGTATCGTGAAGCATATGCTCTGGCAAATTTAAAGCCGCAAGTTTTCCAGCACTGTTACTGGAAGCAGGCTTGGGCAGGAAATCAAAACTCTGATACCATCCGTATGATGGAATAACACGCTCAATGGCATCAGCCTTAATAGCTTGGATAACTTCGTTGGCCTGATCCTTTATGGCAAGGTCTCCAACAGTCTTTCCATGCTCGTTCATAGTTATTGTAAATTGTCGATCCTTCCTTCTATGAATAAAGCAAACATTTTCATAGTCAATCAGTATGCACCTGAACTCTGGTATTCCCCACAAATAGCCTTCGGTGATTACAGTGTCATTATTAAAATACAAAATCTGCAACTCAAATTTGAGCAAATCACGCAAGTCATTTCTCCACGCAAGACACATTTCGTTAATAACAGCGCCAAGGTTTTTCCCATATGTGTCTTTGTATTTTTCCGGTGGAATCAGTATGCCCATATTAATGTGGCTAATAATAAGCCAATCAGTCTCCAAAATTACTGAATTTGGAAGCTTGCCATGAAGCTCCCTTGCCATTGTAGTCTTACCAGTATCAGGTTCGCCGCTGATAACAATAAGGTTTTTGCCTTTAAAGTCGAAAATATTCATTGTATTCCCTTAAACATGAAACAGATTGAATGGTAAAGTTTAATGGCACTGCATTTTCTTTTACAAAACATTAACTCTTCAATCATTGTATCCACCAAGGTCATTGCAGAGAACCCGCCGGGCATATAAAAGCCATTCTTATAATCAGGATCTTGGGTGCCAAGGTCTTCAATGACATAACATAGCTCGGTGTGCCGCCATAGAAAATTATGAGTAGCAATAATATCCTTACCGAAGTGTGAGCCATCATCAATAACAATATCGGGTTTGCCATATTTTTTCAGCACATCACCGAGAAAATCATAATCAGTAGCATCGCCAAACTCTATTTTAATGCCACTCCAGTCAGGGTAAATACGTTTTTCGATCTCAAGGCCAACAATAAAGGCATTCGGAAAATATTCCCGCCATGCCTGAACACTGCCGCCACGGTTAACACCTATTTCATAAACAAGCTCTACATTCTCCCTTATTTGAGCAAAACAATCTTCATAAGCAAGCTCGTATGAGCCATTCACCTTATCGGTATCGTATTTACTGAAAATTTCCCTGAAAATATTCATATCAGCTTAGCCCACTCCTTAAGTGTAGCATCTTGAGGAAAACATTCTGAATATTGAATTACACTTCCCTTGCTTCTGCTTCTCCATTGGCGATTTTCACCAAAAAGAGCTCTTATGATTTTGTGCGAACCCCCTTCGAGTATTTTACCATACTCGCCAAGCGATTCAATAAATATTTTATGCCCTAAGTATACCTGATCGGGGTTTGGCTTAGGCCATTCCTTTTTTGTCTTCTTAACATTACTGATCATATCACTGAAAACAAGGTTCCATGACATCACCATTTTTTCAGTATCATACAGGCCAACTACATGCTTCTGGATGTATGAAATAAGTTTGGCCCGCTCCTTCCGATCACGGTATAACAGCTCAATGTTGTTTATGTAGTCTTCTTCAGTACTGCAAACAAACTTGACAATGCTCTGGTAAAGTATATATTCCTCGGCAGGGTTTTTCATGACAACCGGAATAACCCCCGCGGCAATAGCCTCGCCAAGTACTTGCTCGCAGGTTCCAAAGTGATTCGGGTTAAGCGGGTAGCCAAACACATCAATAATAGCAAGATAGGGCTTGATGTCTTCAATAATGCCAGTAAAGATGAATTTGTCCCCCATGCCGCGGTCTTTGACTTGTCGCCGAATAAGCTCTTCATCGCAGCCAGTGCCGCACATGATGAACTTCACATCTGGTATGTTAATCCTACTACAGAAATCTATGAAGTTTGGGTGTAGCTTTGAATAATCCAATGTGCCAATAAAGCCAATGTTGAAGCCGTCGTGTTTAAGCGGTTCAATTTCTGAATAGTTATTAATGTCACCAGTTGTCCATATATGGCTTAGCTTCCGGCGTTGTTTAGCGGGCAAGCTTTCAATTTCTTTCGCCTTGTAACTTATAGGAGATGAAAATATGAAGCAATCAGACATTTCTATAAGTTTATGCGGGAACACATATGGCGCGCTCAACCCTGAAACATGCGACCACATCACCAGCCTGCAAGGCGGCAGATAGGTGTTGACAAGAAGCTCGTACAACATGGGGTGATTCCAAAAGTGAACCACTACAACATCTGAATTGCTTATATGATTAAGAATTTCTCCGGTTCTGCCTCTCATTTTTTCTTTAACGGTATCTTCTGGAAACTTCTCCTTGTAATAGTAGTTCTCGTTTAAGCAGAGAACAGTATGGTTATTAATGGTGTCAGTGTTAATCCAATTCATAACAACTGACCCTACGCCGCCACCCAGATGAACCGCTATATGGAGTATTTCATGTTTCATATCTCAATGATCTTTCCCTTGACATCTAAATCGTTGAGCCTTGCCTTAAGCTTCGCTGAATGGGCCGTAGCAGTAATTATTACATTTTCACTGGTATATTTTATAAATTCGCTTCCAAGGATATTTCTTCCATCAAACTTGAGGAAATCCTGTTTATATTTGGTGTCATCAATGAGGCCAGGAATTTCGCATTCAGGAAGGCGAGTGTTTTTATACAGGTACATAAACTCCCTGCCTATGCCATAAACATAAAGCGGCATTTTCGTATCGGCCATATGGCCGATAAACCTTCTTTTCTTGTTCAAATCTTCATAGCTGGTTTTAATGTAGCTCTTCATTTTTTCGCCAAGACCTGATGGCAGCCAAGACCTACAAACATTAGTATCTTTCAGCATGAACAGTGTGGAAAGGTTAGGGAGAATAGAGCGATCGCTAATCATATTTGAAAATGTAGTCTTGCTGTCAATAAGGGTGAAGCCATGTTTTTCAGCAATCATGGCCAAATGTATTAAGTCGAAATGTTGAATATGCTCCCGCATGAGAAACCAGTAAAAATCAAAAAAGTGTGTTTCCTCGTAAAATATGGCATTGGGAACGCTAATGCAAAGAAGTCCCCTGTCATCAAGCACACGCCTTGCTTCTTTGAATATAGAGCTTGGATCAGCAAGGTGCTCTACAACCTGATCGGCAACAACGAAATCAAAGCTGTCATTATCGTAGGGAATTTCTTCCGCAATGCCTTTTTTTATCTCTATATCGGGAAGTTTTGATGCCGCCTCAACATAAGGTTCTGAAAATTCAATTCCTGATAAGTGCCTATAGTTCATCTTCTTAAGTGTTTGCAGGAAACCACCTGCCGCACACCCTACATCAAGAACCCGATCGTGGCGGGTAATCCAACCGCTAATGAATTCATAAAGCAAAGCGTACCGTTCCACACTATTACGCCCTATGCTTCCTGGTGTATCCCCATTGATGTTTGGGGAGTATAGATTATTCATTGCATATTCTGTCTCATAGTATTGCATCAACCCCAATATTTCGTTTTCAGTCAGCAAATTATAAACATGCCCGCAGACAGTGCAGGTCGCAATCCTGAGGGGGTCATATATTGGCGAGTCATCAAACTTCCCACACTCAAGAAACAGAATTTCATCAATAGACAAATTACCGCATACTGGACAACTCATATCTTCTCCAATAGCTCCTTTGCCAGGGGATCAATATTAACAGGGTTCCCAGCCTCAAGCTGATTACAACCTTTACAGGCAATTATGCAATCCCTTTGCTTACACAACATGAGTTTACGAATGCCTCTTAGGGATTTACCATTCCAAATATCTTTAAGCTTTTCTTTCTTAGCGTCGCCAATAATAAGCTTCCTGTTCCAATCCAAAAAGCAGGCACTAACCTCGCCATCATACTGAACACAGAAGGAGTAAAATATATACGGGCACACATCAACCTTCGTTAACGGCTGGCCGTAAACGCCAACATCCTTGTTGCGAATAATTCCTTCCATTTTAAAATCATACCAACAATCCATAACATGCTCAACGGCTATGCCATCGCAGATTGGTGTAAATATTTCAAGAAACTTTTCCTGATCTTCTGTTGAAACAATATCGCCATTGAGCTTAATAAACAGTATGCATTGTCTTCTGTTGTGATACAGGTGCGAAACGTTTTCGACGAACTTAACAAAATTAACCTTTCTTCCAGAGAATTCCAAATATTTCGAGTCACTCACGCCAACTACCGATAAATTGATTCTATCAATACCGGCATTGATTATATCAAGGTTTCTTGATGGGTTTAAAAACATTCCATTTGTAGTGGTGTCAATGTCAAAAGATACATTTTCATCTTTAGCCAAGCGAACCATATCAGCAAATAATGGATTCATCATTGGCTCGCCAAAAGCATACAGGCGCAATGTTTTAAGCTTACGGGGAAATTTCTTTATGTCGCTAATGAGCTTCCTGTAAAGACTCCACTCCATCATGCCATAATTCTTCGGGTTTCTGTTTTTATAGTGAAAGCAATATTTGCATCTCAGATCACACATTGATGATGGATCAACATTAATTACCCATGGCGTACTTAATGGAAGGGCAGGGCCAAGCGGTTCAACATTTTTTTCACGAAAGCGTTTCATTTAATTATCCTCGGGTGCCGCCATGTTGGTTTCAACATCCATTGTGTTCCGAAATACCTTCCCTCTTGAAAATAATTTCCGAAAACGAATGTGTCAGGCAAGAAGTGAAAGTCGTTCGGGAACCACTCTTTAAGCTTCTCGGCAAAGTGGCCATCATTCCAGCAGTGGTCATTTCGGAAACGCATCTGTTTAAATATTTCCCCCTTAATAATATACTGCGGCAAACCAATATTGCATACCTGCACATCACGAATGCTATTCATGATAAGCGGGTTGGTCGGGTGCTTTTCAGGGTCACACTCAGGTATTCTATCGCCGCGAGAAAGAGAGACAATGAGAATCTTAGCCGTTTGTCTTCTGATGATATCAAAAAAGCCCGGCTCGTATGCGTCGTCATCGCCCATGAAACAATAATAATCATTATCGTCTACCAAATGAGCATCCTGAAATTGATTAAAGCGAATATAACACTGATCGCTCTCAGAAAGAGCATCAACAAGAAGAGGGGTAATCCAATTACGGGAAGAAAACTCACTACTATAATGTCTATCTTCGCAAATAGGATACCACTGCACCCCCATAGGCTCAAGATAATGAATAAGGGTTGGGGCCAAATGAGTTCTGTAAAACGGTGTCAACACATGAATGTCTTTCATATTGCCATCCTTACTCTGTTGAGTTTTGCAAATTCACCATGATATTTAATGGCTGCACAGTTATATGCTCTGGCAGCATCATTTTTATTCGCAAAGCACCCTAAATGAATTGCCATACCATTAGCATTTATTAATGCTCTCCATTTTTTATTTCCATTTTCCCACCACACACCTTTAAATCCAGAAGAGTTATTACTACTCAAGCCAACATTCCTTGAATTCTCCAGCTTAGTGCAAACTCTAAGATTTTCCTTTCTATTGTTTAGTTTATTGTTATCAATATGATCAGTGTCATAATTATAGAAAGTATTATTTATAAGTCTATGCAATCTTTTTCCATCCCAAGTAACAACATACCCTTGTGGCGATAAACACCACTTATATTTTTTGATTTTTCTATAATCTTCTTTATCTATTATTCCATACCCAACCACTTCATTTTTATGATTATATAATTCTATCTTACAAATATTCTTTTCAAAAATAAACCTATTTGGATCACGCCTTGTTCTTTTTAAAATTTTTCCATATCTTTTTAATTGTAAATAATGCCTTTTGCAATATCCCCTCCCGTGATGTTTTTTATCACAATTTTTTATCTTACATGTTCTCATTTATCACTCCGCTCATACAAACTTAGGCATTTTCCATGTAGGATCTAAAAATTTGCTCGGGTCAGTATAGCGACCCGGCTGAAAATAATTGAAAAAACAATATAGGTTAGGGAGAAACTGAATATCATCCGGGTGTTGAAACTTCAGGCGCTCAGCGTAGTGGCCATCACTGTAAGCATGATCGTACACATCAAAACGATACTTTCTGAATATTTCTCCCTTGATAATATACTGCATGATATCAATGTTGCCGTGGCGCACATCCCACGGTTCAGCAATTCTTAGGGTAGTGGCATGGTGTGGCACCTCTCCCTTTCGATCAGGAACCGTATCACCACGGTACATTGAGAACATGAGAATCTTAGCTGTTTGCTGGCGAATTACATCAAAGAAATTAGGGGAGTACATGTTATCATCGCACATGAAGCCATAATAATCATCGTCAACAATATGGCGCATCTCAATGAAGTCGTTAATTTTCTTAAAGGCATTCATACCGGGAGCAAGCTTTGGAACAACTAACGGATGAATCCAATATTTTTGTTTTTTGTGGCCCTTAGCCTGCGCTACCGTAGGCCATCTTTCTTCAACCGTCACAATGGGATGCCATATTATTCCCATTGGCTCCAGGTAATGAATAAGTGTAGGAGCCAAATAGTCACGATAAAACGGTGTTAGGACATGAATGTCCATTACGGCTCCTCCTCCTTAATAGCAATTCCCTCAACGCCCCGCAGGCTGATAGTTGGGTCAACGCAAATCAGGATAGCCTCTAATCTGTATCTAGTGATGTCAATGGATATTTTACGGACCTGAAGAGCAGAAGAAATATCGTTGCCATCAGAATCATAAATTTTCGTATCAATTGGGTTACCAGTATCGTTGACAATTTTTATTCCCTTATTCATTATCATCTTCCTCCACAAACCTGTTAATGTAATGCACGCTTTGTTTTTTATGTGGAATCTCCTTCAATAAATACCCTACCGCGGCGCGGGCAATCGCATTACGACCACAGACAAAAATATCTATGGCAATAAGGCCGTCCTCCTGATAAGTGTGACAGGTGACATGGCTTTCATCAAGGCCAACGTATACGCTGATGCCGTCAGGAGTCTTCTTTGCGGCAGGGTGCAGGCTGGGAGGACCACCTAGCCGGTAACTTACCACCTTCATGATTGTTGCCTGTGCTTTGTTGGCTGCTTCCCTCATGATACTGGTGAGTATTTCTTGGTCCCCGAGCAGGCCTGATGGACAGCCAGCAAGGTCCACAATTGCGTGCAGGCCACGGGCCTTAACTGTTGTTTCCATACCAAATGCTCCTTTTCTTTTCAAAAGTTTAACAAATAAATGTACGGCAAAATATACCGCACCGAACACCACAGTAACCGACAGTATAAATACAATTCCCCACCCTAACCAGTATTGCCATGTTGCCATGTTTCATCCTCTTTGTGATAGTGTCTAACAATCAAGGGGTGGACCCAATGAGTAAAACCATGCCCTGTGGCTCTTCTACAGAATTCTTCATCCGAATGATAATGGGTTAATTCAACCTCCCTTGTACCGACTTTTTTTCTGCCAAGAGCCATTGGGCCAATTTTCTCTATGACTTTTCTTTTAATAAGCACGAAAGCGAAATTGCTCCATTCTGCTTCCCGCGGCTCTTTTATTTTATCTTTTTTGTGTGCTCCACCGCCATAAGCTCCGCTGCAATACACACTGTCATTACTCTGAAGCGTAACGGGCGTGACCGTGGCAATGGTCGGATCAGTTTTTGCAAAATTAATGAGGGTCTTAAATGTATTTGGAGTAACAACCTCGGTATCATTATTTACAAGGAAGATATATTCGTTGCTGCTTTTTCTTATGCCCTCATTAACCGAGCTTGTAAAAAAATGGTTCCATTTATTCAAATATATGCTAATTGCAGGAGAGTCATCATCAAAGTTCCTATTAAAAACATCACCAAGATATTCTCTCAATTCTAGATCCACTTCACCGGCAGTGCTGACAGAGTTGTCAATGATGACAAGTTCGTCGCACGGGCGCATTTGCCCAAGCATTGAATCAACACACGCCCTCAGCCTATGCAATTTGAAATACGATATCAGTATTACGGAGAATGGATCCATGATGTCACCTCTTGATGAAATGTTCTACGCCATTAACTATTTCCTCTGCTGTATAAATTGGCCGCATAATATGCTCACCGCCGTTACGGCGTAAAATATAGCAATCTTCTTCTGGAACATAGGGGCCGCTATTCCAATCGCCGGGCTGTATGTTATTTCTTGTTGATCTGTCCCTGAGCATGTGGGTTATATCACCCCATATGGCCACTATCTTCTTTTTCAACGCGCTGGCCGCATGGGTCATGCCTGTATCACCCCCGACGTAAATATCACCCCTGGATATCACTGAGATAGACCTAGACGGCGTTAAATCATATTGGGTTAGGTCAATTATGTTCTTGAAATCACCCCTCAGAAGTCCATTCTCAGCATCCATACGGCCTATTCGGATAAACAGCCAATCAGGGTACTTTCTGGCCAGCATTTTAATGGCCGCGGCGTGGTGTTTAAAGTTGTGGTTGCGGCTCCTACTGTAAGGGGCATCTGTAAGAATATGCCACACAACTATACCGGCAGGCGGTCCAACTGCGAAACGGCAATAGTGACGCCAGACCATTTCATCAAATTCCGTATCAAGCCATTGCTTGTAGCGATCAGGAATTTCAAGAGTAGGGTAGCGCCCCGTTTTTCTGATCATGTTCGGGGCATAAACAAACAGATTCCCCCAAGTTGGATAAAGAACCCTGTAGCCAGTTTTATTTTCGGCATCAAGGCAACTGCGGTATCCATCTTCAGGGTAAAGAAACCCGGCAAATAAATCAGGAGCCCAAAGCTCCATATCAAAGCCTTTTACGGAAGGGTATTTAAAACTCTGGAAGGCGTATAGCTCAAATTCTGGAAATTCTGTTTTTACATTTTCTGCAAAATATTTAACAATAATGCGGTCGCCAAGTCTTTCATTAAAGCATACTATCTTCTTGTTTTCCATTGTTGTTTCCCTTACCATTATTAGAGCCCCTTCTATCTTGGTACTTGGCATCCTTGCGGACAATAACCCGCATGCCGGTTTCAGATGCAATCTGGCTCTTAAGTTCTGAAACCTCCTCTTGGCTTGATGCTCCGATTGGGTTAATGAAGACCTCTCTAGCTCCCAACCTTATTAACTCTTTATATAGCGGAAGCTTAACTTCTGATATAACATCATTAAAGCCAAAAAGCAAGTTTTTATTGGCCATAACTTTACCTATATCTAATGCTCTTTGCTCGTTAAAGGTAAAGGTTGTGTCACCAAAAAAGAAATTTTTTATTCCATATTTATTAACAACTCCAACAACCTCGTTCTTTATTCTGTTGATGCTGAACAGCTTTAATTTTTTACATAGCCATGTAGGGCCAAAAGGACTTCCCCGGCTACCCATGATCATTGTGGCTCTCATGCCATCAAGCCTTCGGGCATAGGTATTCATTTCAACAAGATTGCGGGCTGGAAATGGTAAACGATTTACATTCCTAACCTCTTCGCTATACACATGCTGAACGCTGTCAACATCGTGGATTATATCCGTAAGAAAATTGGCAACCGAAAGCTCTGCCTCTCCTTTTATAACAACATTGAAACTTCTTGTGTTTGCATATTTTCCAGTATACTTGCTGGGACCACTACCGCAAACAATAATGGCAGACTTGTTGTTTATTTCCCTGCACATTCTGGATATTTCAACCGCTACGCTGTAGCTGTTTATGTCGGCATATATAACGTATAGCGGACAACTTCCAAAGCCCCAATGATTCCTGTTAATACCATTAAGGTCGTTAACCCTGACGGCATAATTTTCCTTTTGGAATATCGGGGCAATCTGTAGCAAAAACAGCGGCGGATCAAGTCTACTTGAAATATTATCGGTAAAAGGAATGTTAATAAGTTCAACTCTCATTCTGTATTCTCGCCTCAAACATAAATTATTTTTTCGCCCGTATTTTTCTTTGACCCCCTGCCGATAATTTTAGCTGTTTCCTTATTGCCAGTAACCATGCTAATGTTGACCCGTTCGTTTCTCTTAAAGGTCATGTCTGTTGAATTGATTGCACTCTTTTTTATTGCCCCGGTTCTCATGATAATATTATAGGTTCCATCAGGGTTGCGGGAATGTATTGTAGCATCCTGAATATTATCAACTTGGGCCTTCTTTGATATCTCCTTTATTATCTTAAGCATCATTCGCCCTCCTCATGCTGCTCAACATTAATTTCGGCCCAAATGCCTTCATTGCTAATGGTGAAACTGTAATCGGTGGCTATATGGACATCAACAATATCCAGAAGGCTTTCATATACGTTTAATTTCTGGTTAATGAAAATGCCATCCTTGTAGGGAACTCGCAGAGTGCGCTTAGATCGCTTATACCAATTTTCATTAATGAAATTGGTTCCGCGAACCTTCGCAATATATTCGCTATTAATGAGGGGGTCATTAATTTCGGGGGCTTCTTTGTCGCCAGCACCACGAATGCAAACAATATCAATCATTATTCTCTTTCCCTTCCTTAATTGGGTTTACTTTGATTTTAGCTCTAAACCCACACTTCGGGCAAATAATGGTGTGCATATCTTTTCCGCAACATGGTCTTGTTATAACCATTTTTATCTTCTCGCCTTTGCTGTTGCACAGTTTGCAATATGGCAAATCCATCTCATTGATCATTGCAGGATCAATCTTCCTGTAATCTTTTGGCGGCATTAATTCGGGGTTAGGTCTGTTCTGAATAACCCTTTCAGCCCGTTGCGGGGGCGAAGACATCATATCAACAAGCATAGCGTTTATTCTATTCAGCCACACACTATTGATTCTTTTATTTAATAGGTCGACCTTTGGTATAACATCTTCATCAAATACCTCTATTGTTATAGAAGATATTCTACCATTAGTAAACTTGTATGTTGTTTTAACTTCTCCATTGTCAAAATACTTTTCCCCCTCTGTAATTGGAGAGCGATTTGTTTTCTCAGTCATACCAAATTCTCCTATTAAATTATGGCTCATAAATTAAAAAATCTATACCATTACTGCATTTATCTACACTGATGAGATCTTCAAAAACGGGGCTATCAGGGTTAATTGGCCTAATTTTTCCATCTACAAGCTCCCATCCGTTATACCCTTTTATCTGGTTTACTTTTCCTCCTGGGTAAGTTGCATACAATAGAAATCCATTCCCCTGATCGTTGATCAGTGCCCCACCCCTAGTAGCGTCATAAAGATTACTTATATCATTTTCAAGACTTTCATGCAATTGATAATTGTATCCACCAAAATATTCCGTTGTTGATAAAAGATCTTCTTTGCTCTCACCACACCCTCCTGTTATATCTATTGGATACAATATATAATCCGGAAAACCAATTGGGTCTGTTTTTCCAATTATAAAATTCTCTCCCCCATTTAGCCCTGTAAACAACCCATACCCTTCTGGCGGGTAATAGGAGTTAACCCCCAAGCCTTTAAATTCCTCTTCATCACTAAGAACAACAAGCCTCTCACTAAGCTCAATTATCCTCTGTTTACAGAAAACCTTTCCATCGCCCAATGTATACACGGGCCACCCTCTCATGACATATACATTTGATGGCATATAATATATCCAGCCGGGAAACATTTGGTTTGGAATTATCTGCTCAGCACAGTTATACCATTGTTGCGGGAAACTAGGGCTTGCTGGTTCGCTAAGTTTGCATGGGTCTACAATGGACCCATATAAATCTACACACTGATCACTCCAAATTGGGTTATAATCAACATGATAGCCCCAATACTCAAGATCTACATCTCTTATTTTTTGGTGTAATGGCTCCGAAAAAACCTCATCTGAACTTTCCATTGTACTAACCGGGGTTTGGAAAACTGTTATTGAAAATGACCCGTCATCATACTCATTATATGGACCCATAACAGTTTCACTTTGGGTACTGGTATCTGTTAAATCTGGGTTGCAATCTTTTCCCCCATATTCGCAAGTATCATCGTTTGGGTCTGCACAATTATCATGGCAATCGCATGTCCACGGCCACACATAATCATACCCAACGCATTCAACTTGACTAACCCCATAGCCCCTGCCATAAAACTTTCCTTTGCAATAATAGTAAATATCTTGAGTTACGGTTGGAAGCCCATACTCTGGTACATCGTAATAATAACTATTTTCACTTATGCGGGTTCTCTCAATATGAAAATCCAATGGGGACCACCACCTCCCCGCTGTTTTATTTTCAGCACACCATGGACCTCTTCCCCAAATATATTGATCTCCAACTTTATGTTTATCGTGCGTATATTGCAATTCATTTTCTTTTTGCGCGTTCATGGATATTATTTTACTAAAGGTTCCACCAACAGTTATTTTTGTTTCAGCATATTGGGAAACGTGCATGCCAGCATTTTTGTATACCATTGGTTGATTCCAATAACACGTTGGCTCATTTGGATACGAATGCTCCATCCTTTTTTGGGAATATTTTGTTTCATCATTTATCCAATTATTGCCATATTCGTCTGGGCCATATGAACTTGAAAGATCGCAGGTCTTACTAAAAGAACAAATGTCTTTTTCATCACAATGGGCTGTAAAGCCAACCCCACGGCAACCAGTACCATGAGGGTTTCCAACCTCACCATTTTCATTTCTGACTGCCATTATTTCATCATAACTCGATAATAAGGCAACAGGAGACGTATATATCGATGGGTCTAAAATCGGGGTGTAGTCGGAAATGGTTATCTCTTTTGTGGTTTGTGAAATTGAGTATTCAATATATAAATGAGTATATATATAATCATCAACATTTGGGTCTGAAAGAGCGCTCCATGGCAAAGCCCTTATTTCAATCAACACTCCAATTTTAAATGGGTAATTTTCGGCAAACCTAACAGAGTCTATTCCGCGGTATGATACTGCTTCATCCCATAAATCGTGCATTATCTTAGCGGCATCTTCTGAACACTTACGGTAATTTCTCGGTGTTTCTAATTCATCTCCAGTCCCCTCGTCATAAAAAACAAGTATTGCAGAGGAACCATCAGCATCAACGTATAGGTTGTTATTTCTTTCCTCAGCAATCCAATATTTCCCAAGGCAATTTTTTGCACCATCTGCATGGCCAATGGCCTTCAGCGGAACCCCCTCTTTATTAAACTCAACAATTATTAAATCGTTTTCCGAAAAAACAATGTCTGGCGATGAAGGGTGGTTGTCTTCACCAGAACCGCAATTATAGTGCCAATCTATCTCATATAAGCCTTCATCGTATTCAACCCTAACATAGTAGCCCTGAAACCCATCGCCATTAACAACAGAGCCTTTGTAAACTGCTTGGCGAAATAAAACTTCGCAGGGGGTTTGTGTGCCTTCCAAGTTATACTTGCTCATGCCGTTATCCTAATTGCTGGTATGGGGCTATGAATAGCTCTTCTGTTTCCTGGACACTATCGCTTGTTATTGTTTGATCGTTATAAAATTCGCCGGGGAAATCTGTGCCAGTCTTAACGAGCATTACAGCATTATCAACTTCCCACTCGTGGCGATCAACAGTATAAAGATCACGCTCAGCATAATTTACCCCCGGCATTATTTCAATATCAGCAATGTTTGTTGAATCCCCCTGCCAATAATAACCAACGGTATACATGGGCGGCTCATCTTGGACCTTGGCCTTAATAACCCCACTGGTTAGGCCAGTGGTTTGATAAACAACCATTGCAAGGTCTACGGGGTTTGTAACGCCACCGCAACTGCCGTCTCTGAAGTAGCCAACGACCTTATATAGTGTTCCAGGAGTAAGATCATTAACCGCGTGGAGGGTTTCATTTGCTGCCTCATGGGAAGGGCCCCCTTCGCCGCCTATGCCGCAGCCATGGCAATAGCTGTTATTTCTACTGTCCCCATCGGGGTAAACAGGTAGGTTTGGATCGCCAACTCTTTGGTGAATATATTTGGTAGCATCAGCTTCCCAATCGGAAACCCTTATTAACCGAATTTCTTGTAGGACACAATTATCAGGGTTTCGCCAACTTATATTTATAGTGCAATGGCCGGTGTCATACCAGCCAAGATTATCTACAGAATAATCACATTCGCAATCTTCGCCAACGGGGCATATTTTAACGGCAACGGTAAGGCCGTCGTGACATTCACTACCTTGCGGGCAAATAAAAACAGTAACAACATTGTTGCCATCATCATCTTGAGCAACAGATATTGCCTCCCGTCCCAAATCATATTTGACTGCGCTGTCCCTTATTTCCTCGGGGCAGAGGCCAATTGTAAATCTCATGTTATCACCTACTAAGAGCTTGAAACTACAAACTCGTCATTACCAAGTAAATCATTATCGGAATCAGTATAGCCCGGCGCTGTAGTTCTTATCTGATGGGAGCCGCCAGCAAGCAAGCCTGCATATACCGTTCCATTTACATCTGTCGTACCAACAAAGTTTCTGTCTATAACTACACTCGCCCCTGATATTACATTTCCAGTTACAAAATCTTTAACAACGATTGTAACCTCATTGGCCTCTTCAGCGCAAGTTTCATCAATATCAAGGGTTAAACTTGCTGAGGGGTAATCTCCATTGGAATCAACACAATTGCCTGTTCCTATGGCGTAAACAATAACATCACCAGCAACAGGGCTTTTATACTCCCATCTATCAAAGGCTGTAATATATGTTAATTCAAGAACACCATAGCCATCTGCCATGCTTTCATCCGCAACAAGGCTTTCGCTGCCCCTTTCCCAGCGAATTGCCCCAAGGCTTATGCCATTCCAGTTATAGCTTGTAATCTCATGAATTGGCTTTTCAGTGCTCCCACGCCAATTGTTGAAATCAACATATTCTGTAATTTCTTGTGGAATGCCAGATGCAAATATTCTCGCATTACCAAGCGTGGCTTTAACAGTATATGTCTTTCTGCAAAATACCCGAACATATATTGGATCATTCGGGGCAAAGCAACTTCTACCATCGTTATATTCCTCGTCAAGCTCTATTGCAATATCGCAAGATAAAGCTTCACATAACTCTTCAATGGTTACTGTCTGGGAGCCTTGGGTTTTATCAGCCATCTTCTAAGTTCTCCTCTGCGAAAACAATTGCCCCGCCAGACTCATTAATAATCACACCATAAAGGGTGTATTTGGCCGTATATGATATTTCAAGAACACCAAATGTTTCCTCGGCAGTAATTATGCTGTCGAAGCCAGCCGTATATGTTATGGCACCGAGGTCATCTCCATGCCAATCAGCATTTTGGACCGAATAAATTGGGTATTGTGTATTCCCAGCCCCATCGGTGAAAAATATGGTTTCAGAATGTTGCTCGGTATACTCCCCTATATGAAAAAAGGTTCCTATGGTCGTATCAAAAGTGTAATCAAGATTTGTAGGAGATGTATATACTTTTACCCTGAATTCCTGCCCCGGCTCAATACAGCCTGTATCAACTCTCTCAATCTTTATACTTTTATCAGCATCTTCGGCGAGTTCATCGTAGCCAGTGACGCGAACCTTATTATAGCCAGGAGGAATCACTACCTCTTCATCAACCTGAATAATTTCATCAACATCTGTATACTCTTCAGATGGATCATCAGCGACGAAGTTCGTTGAAAACTCTTTATAGTCAATAATCAAATTACCATCTCTTCCACTCCTTACTCTCCCACCTGGGACTTTTGCAAGCCTGTTTATTATATCAATAGGGACTTCATTCTCAACACTGAAGGCTTCGGGGTAAACAGTGAAATCGTCAATCCGGAAATCAACAGTAATGCCGGTTCCCGTCAGAAGGTAATTAATTATTGAGGATGCCCTCATGTTTGCCGTTTGCCACGGATTGCTCTCGGTTTCATCATCCGTAATTGGTAAGGAATAGTATTGATCTAACGTAGCCGCTTTTGACCGACCCCAAACATAAAACTTTCTTTCTTCGGCATCAGCTCTTGAAATTCTCTTCTCTAATAAAAATTTATGTTCAACACTGTTGACGGTAACAACAATGCGCTCTTGGCCAGCATTCACATGGGGGTTACAGAGGGTCTTAAAAAGATCCCACCCATGCTTGTTGAAATTAATGGTAATATCGTTGCAGTAGCTTTCCTCACTCATAAGCACCGTGAGGCTCTCCATATAGCTATGCACCTTTACCCCATCAATTTCAACCGTGACAGTATATTCAATTTCATTTTCGTACATTACAATGGGCTCTTAATTAATCATTGGCATAAGCGTAAACAATGACATCCCCCGGTTCAGAAACATTAAGCACAAGGCTCCTGTAATCAGAGGTATAATCAACATCCAAAACGCCATAGGTTATTTCGCAGGTATCATCACCAAGAGGGCTTCCACTGCAATTTTCAGTAGGGCACAGTAGTTGCGTATAGCCTGCTGTAAAAGTAACGCTTGCAGCAGGACAAGGAGCATTACCATGCCACTCCTTACTTGAAATGGCCTTTATGGGATACCCGGCATTTCCCTCGCCATCCTGCACGGTAATGCTTTCTTCATGACTGGAAACACCCCCGCCCACAATGCTAATGCTGCCAAGAGTGACAGCAAGGGTTAAATCAAGATCTGTTGGCGAAGTATATAGCCTCAAATAAATATCCTGATTTGGCTCAAAGCAAGTTCGCCCGCCGTTCAAATCTTCATCAAGCTCAATGCGGATAAGTTCTGCCGCATCAGCGGCACAACTTGCCTCAATGGTTACGGTTAAACTTCCGGTGGTTCTGTCAGCCATAGCTAGACCCTCCGTATTATACGAATTTAATCTTATACCGTCGTACTGACCCCAAGAGCGCATTCCTTACTATTAGATCCTTTTGCACAGGATCATACTCAAGAATATTATTTCTTATGATTGTATCTTTACTGGTTTCCTGCATAAGTTTATTATCAAGAATTATGTCTTTGTTGACGGTGTTAAATGGAATTACAAGCACAACATCTTGCTCAATTCGGATTGCATATTTAATGCCAATATCATTAGCAACTTGAGAATCAATTTTCCAGCGAGCAATTATATCTTTGTCAATTACGTCGTTTAGAGAGTTAACGACGGCAATATCATTTGATACAAAAACAGCATTGCGAAGTACAACATCACTCCATATACTGGAATCAATATTGTATTTTGCAATAATGTCTTTATTTATAGGCGAGCGAAGGGAGTTTATCAGCCCGACATCAGTGGAAACAAAAATATTATTTATCGCAACAATATCTTTCCAAATGCGAGAGCTGATCTCGTTTCTTAAAATAAGGTCTCGCGAAACAACAGGGTTTAAAGAGTTATTGAGAATAAGATCGTTTGTAACAAAGATATTATTCTTTATTCCAACATCACTGTATACACTGGAGTCAATCATGTTCCTGATAATAAAATCAGCACTTATTGGACCCATTATACCAAAGTCAAGAACGGTATCCGTTTCAATTACAATTGGAATCTTCAGCCCAAGATTTCTCCAAATATACTCAATCAGGGAGAAATTAATGCCAATGTCATTTGAAAGAATTAACTGCCAGCGTAAAATAAAGTCTGAATCAAAATATGTAGTCAACGGCCAGTTGAGTATTTGATCCTTATTAATTTGCTCAAGAATTTTCCAAGAAAGACCACTATCGGCACTAACTATAATATTCCAAGGGATAATTAAATCACCCTCAACATATGTTGTAAGTGGCCAGCGTAGGGTTGTATCTTGATTAATTCTGGTCGTCAAGGGCCAGTTAAGAATAAAGTCTTGATATAGAAACGGGGCAATGTTGAAAAGAATTATATTATCCTGATCTATTTTTTGATCAGTAATAGTAAAGCGGGTAATGTTATCCTTAAAAATATAATCATTTAACGACCAATTAAGTACATTGTCATTATCAACGGGAATAAGTACTGGCGGACCACCAACAAGCTGTAGCCCGTAAAACATGCCGCCCGTATCTGAAAGTTCTGTGAGTTCATCACTGCTATTGACAGTATAAGATTTCCCAATAATATTTGTTGCGCCATCCCCTTCGCATAATCCTTGGTTAGCATAGCTTGCAGAGTCTGAGTTGTGGTTATAATAAAAATACCACGTCGAGCCTGTATCAATGACATCAGCCCTGAAAACAAAAATATAATCTGTATTAGGCTGAACCAATGGTAAATCAGAAAATCTGAATAATACCATTGGTGGAAACTGACCAGTATCAGTGTCGGTGTGAGTGGCATTATGGTCTAGCGTGTCAGAAGTGCCATTGCTTATTAGCTCGCCAAGGGCATCCCCGTCTGCTTCATAAATTTCAACCCATACATTACCCTCTGCCTCGCCGTAGGCTCTGGCTATAACGCCAAGCCCTTCTATTTTCATTGCCTCGGAAATATTTGGTATTCTTATTTTTTGTGCAACATATTTATCGGTATTATCGTAAAAAGATCTCTGTCTGTCATTTGGAGAAGGAAAGAAGCGATCACAACGGGGATCTAGAATTGTTATTTTATATTCACTAGAGCCAATAAACCGTATGTGATAATAGTCGGACTCATAGGTCCAACTAGAGCCATCTGCACTGTACGCAGAGCACTTGCTGTCATCATCAGGCAAGACACCAATCATCCCCATACCAAATAAATCGCCGTCCCCATAAATCCTATAATAGCGATCCGTGGTAGGGGTTCCATCGAAATAGAACACGGCCCAATATTTAATGTACGGAGTTAACTCCAGGGTGCTTCCGCACGGAATGACAGCTTCGGTTCCAGTTATATGAACATAATCTTCAATTTCGCCAATATCAAGAAGCTCGTCCCCAATTTCACCACTGGTTGAGTCGGCAGCATGAATTTTTAAATGCAACGGCGTTGAAATTGGCCGATAGTGCTTAACAAGAGTTGCCCTGATTTCTTTAAGTGTGCAGTTCGATATATTAGTCGTAAAAGCAACTGCAAAATATTTATTCCCAGCGGCATAGCCAATGTTTTCATACCCGCCACCAGGATTAGGCCATAATGGAGAAAATAAAATCGGGTCTTGAGTGTACTCAGGATCAATGGCAACTTCTGTGCCGTGTATATTGAAAAGGGAAATATTTTCCCCAACATTTTCAGTTATTGAGTTGTCCCAACCAATGGTAAAGAGGCTGGCGTTTTCACAACAGGTTGTATCATCAAACAAAGCATATGCTCTGTTACTAAAATTTGCGGTAATTCCAAGGTAATAGTCAGTGTCCGGTTCAAGAATGGGCTTTCTTTTTTCTTTAATTTCAAGAGCGCTTGTTGTCCCCGGCGTAACACTACCGCAATAAAAATCCTTTACGCCAAACACCCCTCCATCGCCAACGGGAATTAGCTCGGAAAAATCAGTTGTGTCAGAATACTCAAAAAAGTTAAACCGAACTTGCCTATAATACTCGTCATCATCAATTTGTAAATGTGCTGATAGGCCATGGACTTGCCACTTTCCGCTTGCGCTTGGCGTTCTGAATTTTTGCAATACCCCCTGTTCGCTTGAGCCATCTTCCCAAAAAATTCCCTTATAATTTGCAGGGTCTTGATCACCATTCCAGCCAACAATTGTCTGGTAGCTGGCTTTTGTAGCGCTTATTTGGCACTGGAAATAATAACTGCTGGAAGTATACCAAGCAGAGCCATTGCCGCGGCAACGACTCCATACATTGCTAACACCATACCCCATTGCGAATGGAGCATTCGTATTCTCAACCGCCCTTAAGTGCCAATAATCAGAGCCATCATATACATTGGTATAAAATATCAACCAATACTTCGTGTTCTTTGAGAGCGTTATGTTTTGGCCAGATAAATCAATAGTTACCTCAGAGTAGCTAGCCCCAACGCCAGAGGTATCAACTGTTACAACCCCTAACTCACTGCCCGGCTTCCATTCATCATCATTCTCGGCATCCCATATGGCACAATAGACAGTTGTCGTCGGGGAGTTATTCTTCTTCATGAAGACCTTAACTTCCCCAACGACAACACCATCTATGGGAGTGAGAAAAGCAACGCCTGTATGTTGTAATAACTCAGTATTACCGCCAAATTGGCAGTCTGAATAGGCCGCACCAGTCCAGGCAGTAGAATGTATTGTAAGAGTGCCCATTAAGCCACTTCCTTACCAAATAATGTTTACAGCAAACTACGCACTTTCCCCACTCATGCGTATATACGGATTGTTATTGCTGTAGCTGGAAGTAGAAGCAGGCACGACCTCCTTCGCCCAAATAGCCTTGGCCGCATGATGCGTGCTGAAGTTCAGCTTATCGCCTTCTACCCAGCTTCCACCAAAGGCCAGCGCCTGGATTCTGAAGTAATACCCTTGCGTGCCACTGACATTCGGATTACTGGGCTTGAACTCGCTGGCAATGTTCTGGCTGGAAGTGAGCTCGCCAGTGTTGGTGCCAGTGCAGGTGTAGGTAGTGTCTCCGGCATTGATTTCAATTTCCCAATCATCCTCGACAGTGCCCTGATTATAGGTATTGATTTTGTCTTCATCGAAAGTGCCGCTGCCAGTAATGGAGATACTATCAACGCTGCTGGTTGTGTCGCTAAGCTCAAGAACTCCGCCGTAGCGAACAGGCGCACTCGGAGTATGGGCAGCGTATTCATAGCTCAGGCCACTGGACAGGGTGATGGTCGCAACATTTACAGACCAGCTAACCCCGGCGACCTCAACAAACTCCTCATTGGTGCCATCACTGAGCCAACCGGCGTCGCCAGTCTGAACACCGCTGTTGGTTTCAAACAGAACATCAATGCTGGTGGCATCAATGCTAGCCGGGGCATTCAGCGTGCCGCACCCCAACCATTCGGTGTAATCGTCGGCTTCGCTCTGGACATCCTCATTGGTGCCCTCCTTGATTTGGATGTAATCACCGGCAGGGGTTTCAATCCGAATCCACACCTTGTGGTTGTAGAGTACCTCATTCCCATCGTCATGCAATTTACAGAACGCCTTCCGATAGCGGGTGAGGCCAGCAGTGCGCTCTGCCTGCGTAACGTTTGGGAACAGATTCGTGGCTTGATTGCTGACAACCTCGTTGTAGCTCATCCGGCCACCGTTAGAGTCGGCGTCATTGACCACCGCGCTCTTATACATTTTTAAATCAGTAGCTTCAATTGCCATCTCACTTTTCCTCCGTTTCTTTTACGGTTAAATCAATCAACCATCGGTTTATTCTGTACTCCTGTATTATATCAAAAACGAGATTCCAAATATTTGAAATCCTGTGAACAATGAGGGTGGCCGTCAGTGTTAACAAGATATTGCTGGCAGTAATATTTCCTCCTGTTTTGATGTAAAAATAAGGAAAAGTAAGCGTAGCCGCCGCCCACACGCTTATGCAATATTTACAAGCCCATAATTCTGATAGAAATGGGATATTCTTTTCAACTACCCACTCCCGCGGCTTCTTGAAAAGGCTTCCACTGCCAATGACCTGAGTGAGTGCTTCGCAGGCGATTGGTAGCATGAAGAAAAACATTAGGATGTCATCAATCATTTCCTATTTCTCCCTTACAATATAGCTTCGCTTGCACCCCGCGCACCGAAAAACATTGCTGTACTCTCTGCCTCCACAGCATCCCCGCTGAACCTGCTTCATGCGGCGTTTGCACTTTGGGCATAGGGTTGTGTTCGTGTGGGTCACATTTCCTCCAATATGATTTTATATGTCATCGTGTTGCTTCGCCACTCTTCTTCGTAATCAATAACAGCAACCTGATAACTTGGAACATAACGGTAAATGGTCTCGCCGCTAATGGTTTCGGTCGAAAGCAACTCGTGTACTGTTCGGGTAATTTCAATTCGCTCAGAAATTGGAATGAAATCTATAAGCTCTATATTCATGTCAAGCGCGGCGCGCTTCTGAATTTCCTCAAATTGGCTTTGAGTAATGCCTGATATGGTAAACAGGTATTTCTTGGCTGTCTCCTGTAACACTAGGTTTGCAGCGGTTGTGCGACTATTACTGCCAAAAACCTTTCGACCCTTTACGAAGGTCTCAGGGTTAACCTCTAAGACCAACCCGGCTATTGACACATTGCTGGAAAACTCTGTCGCCATAATGGCTCCTTAAAATTGGAACATTATTACAGGATGCTCATAACTATACCAAGGGGAAATATCATCAATGATTAAATCGTCATCTAAGAAGTGGCTTGGTGTATTAATGCGAACATTGTTAAAGTTAAAAATCATCTTATAGTTTCCTCTTGGTATTACTATTCCAAAATGACGACGATCATCTTCCTCGTACTGGCGAACATGATCCGGATCATCGTCTAGCCAAGCCAGAGTACCATAGGTGGATGTACTTTTCAAGAAATAATTCTGCGCCCTTCCTGAAAACATAAAGCTGGGAGCCTCAAGCTCGTTTCCTATGGTAATGTAAAATTGTTCCAAGTACTCGTGTTCAAAATTTGAAAAAATCTGTATATCGCCTACGCCAACCATGTCGTTATCGTCAACAGTTTCCAGATCCTCTAAGCCAACATTATTGGTGGAGTCTGCCCCTAGAAATTTAATGTGTGTTTTAATTACTTCGCCGGGGCGAAAATTAAAAGTCATTTCCTGTATTTTCACTCCGCTATAGGCATCAATTTCATTGCCTCTATCAATGACTGTGGTCAAACTGGTGGGCAAATGGCAAAACGGGCCGGTTTTTACCCTATGGCACATGACAATTGACCGCGAAATAGCCGCTGAGAGGCCCCAGATTGCGTCTGAAGCCGCGTGCGCCCTTGGGGTAGTACCTTGGGCACCCCTGACACAAGAAAGCGTCAGATTGGCTGAGATTGAGCCTATTTCTATCATTTCATCGTTAATAATGACTGCATCAACCCCATCAAAGGCCGTAGAGTCCTCAGCAGTGATTTGAAATGTGGTTGAATCAATAGAAAGAGCATTTGTAAGAGTACCGGCAAGCACCCCCCAAGAGTTATTCGCCGGGGCAAACTCATAGCCAGAAATTTCCAACCGTTCGCCAAATGCCGCCCCACACAAATAAGACCAAGCAACATTATCAAATGTCAATTCTGCAATTACTTCTCCTCTTACAGTTTGTCGCTCAGATATACGGCTATGGTAATGGGCAGTCATGGCCTGCGCCCGCGGCGCATAATTCATAAGCTTTTGCACTTGCTCATTGGAAACATCAAACACATATGAGCGACCAAAATTAGGGGAGTTAAAACTACCCTCTATGTCGAAGTGGAAAATTCCCATTAATTAAGCCTCGTCATTTTTTCACGCTCAAGGGTATTTTTGATTTCGTTAATATTTGCCCTATCCCCGTAAAGCGGGTAAGTCTTTTTCTGCCCACCTACATCAAGGGTGAGGTTGAAAACGGCAACCTCTTCTTTCATTTCTTCAATAGGGGCAATATCTGTAAAATCATTTTCATCACTGGCCACTACGCCACCAGCCTGATAACCAGGAAGACTCTTGCTATCATTAATGCTTTGCCGCAGAGCATCCATTCCCCTTTGGCTAAGAACAAAAGAGCCAGTTGGCAAAATAGTTTTGATCTTGTCAATGCCCCTTGGCCCATCAAACCTGCCTATGGGAATAGCGCCGCCGGTCGGAACAGCCGCCCCAGCATTCAACGCCCGAAGCATAGAAAGATTCTTCTTGGTAAACTCTGGCGGTATATATCCCTCCCCGGCCGTCACCCTGATTGGCACCCCACTGGCAATACCGCCATAATACATACCCTCTGGCGGGCTACCTGACCTTGTATAGTTTACACGAATATCAATTACTGAATTATCTAAGGAAGCAATTTTGTTTTTAAGTTTATCCAACTCCATTTCCGCGGCAATAACTTCTCTATCTTCAATTGGAATTGTTATATCTAACAAGCCAAACTCTTTCATAGCCATTGCAACGGTGTCTGCATTGGCTTGCAACTGATCTATGGAATCATAGGCGGTTAAACCAAAATCTTCTATAGCCATTGCAGCAGTGTCTGCATCAGCCTGTAAACGGGCTAATGAATCAGAAGCGGTTAAGCCAAACTCTTTCATAGCTATTGCGGCAGTGTCTGCATTAACTTGTAACTGACTTATAGAATCAGAGGCAGTTAAGCCAATTCTAGACATGAAACCCTCAATAGTGTCTGCTTCAGCTTGCAGTTCCGACAACCCAGCAGTTAAAAAATTTATTTTTTCTGAACTAAACGTTTCCGAAAGATCAATTTCCGGTTTTATTTTTGGCTTAAAAAGATCAGGATTGGCTATATACTCACGGTGGATCCTTTCAACCTCCTCAAAGGCCGCAGGATCTAGTTTGGGAGTAAGGTCAAACGCCTCCTTAGATTCTTCTTTTGCTCTTCTATATTCTTCAGCCAATCTCGCTGTTTCTTCTTTAATTGCATTTACGGCATTCTTATTAGCCTCCAACCTTTTAGCCGCCTCCGCGGTTAGATTATTAACTTTTGCCTGCTCCTCAAACTCTCTCGCTTTCTCTTCGGCGGCGGCTCTGTTTTTATTAGCTACTTCACCCATAAGCTTACTGTATAGGCTTACGCTCATGGAAAACCTTTTGCCTTTCTCTGTGTTTAAAACTATTTGATCGCCAATTATTTTTGTTGCTTCTCCGCCTTTCTGTAGAGCAGCAAAAATTTCAGCTATTTTTGATTTATATAATTCAAGATCGTTTTCAAAGCCAGCATCAAAGCCCGGAATACCGGCCCCACCAATAGCAAACCCATCAGCTGCCGCACCCCACTGCTTACCAAATTCACTAATTCCAGATATCATTCCCTCTATTTCTCTTTGCGATAGTTTAAAGTTTTCAATTATTTTTGCAGATTTTTTATTGTTATTTCCAATTATATTCTCACTGCTTGCCAATTTCGTATTAATCCGATCTAAATGCTTTTCCCACAAATCCATTGTTAATGCATACCTTTTGCCACTTTCATCCATTACCTCCATGTGGCCATTAACTTCTACAAGTGTTTTTCGGTGTTTTTGGAAGGCATCAACAATAGTCTTAATATGGCCTTCGTATTCCCCGGTGGCAGAAATTACAGGCATGAAATCACCAAGAGCTTCATCAAATATACCAGCCCAATGCGCCCCTGCATCTTTAGTGGCCTTTATCATCTTTTCTGTTTGCTCACTAACCCCCAAAGAAGATTTTTCATTAGCCGCTGCAAATTTATCCATTGAATCACTTATGGCACTGCTTTCTTTGTTGGCTCTCGCAAGCTCATTTGCAAGTTTCTCTGCCGCCGTTGCCGCGCCTGTAATATTATTTGTCGCAAGCATGTCTCCCTTAGCTGCGATATCAGATACCCCAAACATATCCTCAGTGGGAGCACCGGAAGCACCTTCGCTCAACATTTCCCTTATAGCTTCCCTTGTTGCTTCAACCTTTTCTTTTGATCTATCTAGCCGCCTCAGAAGACCATCAAGCAATGGGCCAGCTTTATCCCCAGCCAAAAGCGTAATGAAAATAACCACGGCTTCTGTCATGCGGTTCATAGCTTCATTAAGATCATTAAGTATATCAAGCTGCTTTAATCTTTGATCTCTTAGCTCTTGCTGGCGCTTAACTTCATTATTAATCAGTTTCCTCTGGGTATTTTCTAGATCATTATAAACTGATTCAAGTTGCTTTTTATAATCCCAATATAACTTTGCCTTTTCATCTCTTCCTTCCACTTCAGATTTTAACCCAGCCGCTACAGCCAGATCAATAATTTGAACCTCTTTATCTGCTGCCTTCTGAATAAAACCTAATTGTTTTTCAAGAAGAGCTTTTTGCTTTTCAAGCGCCCCCGCCCTTACATTAAAATTATCTCCAGCTTGCGCCGCAATTTCTCGTTCAGCAACTAGGTTCTTTTCTATTTGCGCGGTGGTATCCTTATAGCCCTTAAGGGTTCCCTCAAGCAATACAATATTTTCACCATATAAGGCTTGCACTTGGCGAATCAATCCCTGCTGGCGGACCAGTAATTTATTATACTGGCGCTGAGTCATATTTGAACGATTTTGAAGCTTGTCAAGCTGATCCATCTTCTTTTGGTATTTTGCATACTCTTTTGGATCATATGAAAATCTTCCAACGTCAAAATCGCCAAGTTTATCTTTTAGGCCAGCAGCCTTAAGCTTTAATTTATCGAGCTTTTCTCTGTTTTTTTCAATCTCCTTGCCCATCTTTGTTAAAGCGCTTGTACCAATATCGAAGGTTTCCCTTAGCTTAAGCAGCCCTTCAAATTTGGTCGCGGCCATTTCTTGTAACTCTTCTTTTAAACCCCGAACCTTTCTTTCGGATTCAATTATTGCAGTATTAAGCTCTTCAATTTTACCAATAACTGCACTGATAGCCGCACCACCTTCACTCTGGAAGGTGTTCCACATCTCAAAGGCCCGGCCAACAGTGAGCTCCCCTTTTGTGGCCATTTCTCTAAACAACTTATCCCAACTGGCTAGGGTATTGGCAGTTGTCTTATGTGTTTCATTTATCCATTCCTGATTAAAGTCCTCTCTTGCTTTTTCCAATTTAGCAAATGATTCAATTCCCTTATTGGACAACTGCTCATAGAGTCCAATAAATTGAGACTCTTCAATTCCCTTGGCAATACTAAGGGCTTGATCGTTGATAACCTTATAGAGCTTCATCTCTTTATCGAGAAGATCGTTGTGGTCCTTTTGTGACTGATTAGCTTTTTTCAGGAGTTTAAGGTACTCTTCCATCTTGCCATCAATTAAATCATGGTTGTTAAGATTTTGCTCGTCTGCTTCTGCCCTTTTTCTTGAGTCTTCAAGTATTGCCTTGTTGACAGCATACTGTTTGCCAAACTCTTTAGTGATTCCGTAAGCACTTTGGCTGATGTTGGCAAATATTAAATCAAAAGCCTCAGTCTTTTTACCAAAAATGGTTTTATCAAGATCTTGTAATTCTGGAATCCTGATACCAAAAAGAAGCGGCTCTGATTGTATAATGGCTTCTGCCTCGTTTCTTATTTTCTCAAGATGCTTAATTGCATCCTCTTCCCCCTTGATTTTGCGCCCTATTTCAAGCTCTTGAAAAACATCAAACCCAATCAAATCTTTAAATAACTTAGACCACCACTTTACAGCATATGTTATTCTGTCGGTAATGGCAGCAAAATTTCTATTAAAATTATTTTGCAAAGACTTTGCCCAGATAATAAGCTCTTTAATTCCAGAAATAGCCCAACGAACACTTTCTACAATAGCAAAGCCAAGAGCCTCCCAAACAGTTGTTCCTTCAGCGCCAACCTCTTTAATGCGCTCGTTATAAGCCTTGAGCGCTAACTCCGCCTGCTGTATTCTATACCTGCCTTCATTTAAGGTTTGTAAGGATTTCTTTCTTGCTTCATTGGTTGCGTTTTCAGAATTCCTTAGCCTCTCAAGAAACTTAGTATTATCTTTTAACTGCTTAATTGTTCCCCTCAGGGCAACGCCCATGTCTGTATTAACCTCTAGGGCGTTAAAGACCCGGCGGGAGTAGAAATCAAGATCTAGCCCAACACTGCGAACTATTCTGCCTTGCGCTTCAATGGCTTCATCTTGTATTTTTGTTTTTAATTCTTTGCTGGCGTCTCCTACCTTTTGGAAGGATTCATTAAACTTAATTATATTTCGGTCAGATTTCCTCATGGCCCCATCAAGCCTTGACAGGCCAAACACCATTGCGGCAAAAGCTAAAACTGCAATCGTAGTCCCAGCAACAAAAGCCAATACTAACTGTGTTACCGTGGCAACAGTAGCGCCAAAAGCTATCATGGCGGTATTTGAAAACGCAAACAGCCCGGTCATAGTCCCCATTTGAATCCCAGCCGCACTGATCGCCACCGCTAATTCGTGAAAATATGCCACGGGGATTAGGGCCGTTGCCTTTATATTTCTTGCAATCAGTAGCATTGTAGTCGCAAACCCTGCGGCTGCTTTAGTAACCTGATGGTAGGCTGTTCTCATTGCCCTTAAAGAGAAATTATATGCCGTATTTAAAACAGTACCACTTTTAATGGCCGTATTAAGCTTTATCATAGATAGACGATAAAGTGCCGCAACTCTTTTGGCAATATCTATGCTCTTTTTAAGCTTTCCAAAGCCAAGAATTAAAGCACCAAGGGTTATGGTCCCTATACCAAGATCAACAAACCGCTGGACCAGAATAGGTAGAGAACTATACAGATCGTAAACAGAACGAAATGCCAGATTTACAACTTTAATCAGGCCAAAAAATGTTTTAATTATTGGATCAAGAGAAATTCTAATAATTTGAACAAGCGCCTGATATAACCTGTCAAGGGCCGCGGCCGGGCGATCCAGCATAATATCTGCCATTGTCTCGGCAGCCCCAGTAACATCATGTGTCAAATCTTGTATATTTTTTTGCACATCATTAAAATGCTGAATAAGGGTAATAAATGTTTTGGCACCACGAAGACCAGTGCGCTTAAAAGCTTCACCAAGCTGTTCAACTGTCCAAACACCACGGTTTAATTGCTCATGTAGTTGTTCAAAAAGATTTAAAACATTAAGGGGCTGATCTGCTGGAAGTTCAATATGAAACGCTTTAGCAAAATCTACCGGGCTTTTAACTATTCTCGATAACATAGACTGAAACGAACGGCCTGCAACACCCGCTTTAACCATGTGGTCGTTGAGGGTAGCAAGAACGCCTACCAACTCTGTATATGTTACACCGGCAATACTGGCTGTGGCTATACTATAGCGAAGACCATCATTTAACTCTGACATTTCTATCTGGTGGTCACGGAAGGCGGCAACCAAAACGTCATTAATAGCGGCAAAGCCCTTTGATAGATCTGTATTTCTCTTTAATCCTTGCGCTTGTGCATCTAGGGCATTGACAAACTGAATGGAGCCATCAGCCGCCTCATACATTTGGTTTCCGAGGTTATTATAAATTCCAGCAATAGTTTTGGTAATTGCCGTAACGTCGGCTTCTGTACCGACAATAACATCCATTGTTGAGCGAAGGGCGGCAACTGCCTCTTCCGCTGTAAGGCCAGCAGAACCTAACTGATAAAGAACCTCTGATACGTCTTGAGCGCCCTTTCCTGTTCTAACCATCTCATCGTTCATGGCAGAAAAGGCTTCAGCCGTAACCTTTGCCATGTCTTCCATATCACCCGACGCAGGGCGAAGAACGCGAACTGTTCTTGCAAATTCATCCTGAACAGCAACAGCATCCCTTAATGCACTTGTAAAAAGAGCTATTGGGGCCAACAACAAGGTAAACCCAATCATCCACATTGCTTGGCCAACAAGCATTTCCTTAAACCCGGCAACAGACATTCTTGAAAGCCTGCCTACAGCCTTTTGGGTTTTATTTGCAGAGTCCGCAACCTGCTGGTTGGCCCCCGCCATAGCTTGAGCCGCTTTTTTGTTTTCATTTGCGGCACCGGTTCCCTTTTTGGTTTCTTCCGTTAGCCCCGATGTACCCTTAGCGGCAGAAAGAAGGGTGCTGGCAAGCCCCTTCAAACTTGAATTTGTACTAGAAGCTATTGCACTAAACCCCTGTACTGAGGAGGCGGTTTGGGAATAGACCCTATTTACTTGGAGAGCTCCCCTGCCAATGCCACGAAGAGTATCCAGCATAACATTGCCAGTGGAAACAAAACCCTTACTTGCAGCGGCAGTTCCCTTTATTCCTTTAGATATTTTTGCAAGAGCAGCATGGGATTTTCTTGCGCCCGTCGTGGTAGCGGCAGTCATATTGATGTGTGCAGTGGTGGTAGTTTTAAGGCCATTCGCCAGTCCGCGGAATGTAGACTGGAGGCCCTTAAAAGCGGCTTCTCCTGATTTAACTTGCCCAACAGTTAAACCAAGAGCATTAGACATTTTAGTGTATTCATCTGCCGTTTGTTTTGCACTGGCTCCTTGTTTTTTTGTGGCCGACCCTAAAGCACCAATGGCTTTCATGGCTGCGCTAAAAGCTCGTTCGAGGCGAACTATGGCCCTTTCAATCTCGCCAATTGCCCCCTTAAGGCTGGCAATCATAGACGACAAAGATAGCTGCAACTGCGACCCTGCCATGCCCGCACCGATAGTGGCGATAGCATTATTCACTTCTTTCACTTGTTCTGGAATTGTTTTGAGGGCCGTGTTAATTTTTCCAATTTCCCCCGACAGTTTAGCAAATTTAAAATTATCTAGCTTTATATAAGACTTACGTATAGACTTATATACACCAAGAACTTTCAGCATCTGCTTGTGCAGATGACTAAACTGCTGTTTAACCTCACCAAGCTTGACCCTGTTTAATTCGGAAGAGGCACTCTTTACCGCATCAATGTCTTTGATTACCTGATTGAGGGTAGCGCTTGCCTCATTGACAATTTTAAAAGAAAGCTTAAAGTCTTTCATTTATCAAGCTCCAAAAAAGAAAACAGGGTTAACGCCTCTTTCGGGGGCGGGAACCCTGTTTACTTTTGCGTGCATCGCTTGGTTGTTTCTTTTCCATTTCCTCACGAGCAGTTCTTTGCTCGTTTAAAACGAAATTGCGAATTTCAAAAAACAAATTACTTTCATCGTATAGCGGCAGGCCAGAGGGTGTTTGGTGCATGGCCTCTGACCAGTTAACCATTTGTATTAGGTGAATGGCCGAATGGTCAATCTCCAATACCGGGCACCGCCATATCCAAAAAGTCTTACCAAGTTGGAGCTTAAAGGGCATTTCAACGGGTTTTTCGCAAGCCGGACAAACGGCCTGCCCTTTATCATTGATAATGAGGTCTTCAAACTCAAAATAGCCATGACCTCCCCGTTTGCAATACCCTGTTAAATCTCCGTCGCAATTTCTTTGCTTCTGTAATCCCTTAGACTCACAATACACGCAATTGTAAGAGTCAGACTTCCCCTTGTTAACCTCTAAATAAACTGCCCAGCGGATCGCAAGCCGCAAGGCTTGGGTTAATCTTCCCCCAACCGCGACTCCCCTCGGATGTAATCCGCCAATTCGTTACGGATCTCCGGGGGAATTTTGTTCAGATTTGAATCCATGATTCTGTCACGGTCGGCGGCATCCCTTCCCCTATTGGGGTCTTCCCACTCGACAGGGGTTTTATCGGAATAGTTGAAATTTTTCCACCCAACAAGCCCTTTTCGGAGCGCCAACATGGCCTGTTTACCAAGCAGAAATTTTTCTTCCCGCTTCTTGCCCATGCCGCTCGACTTAAAGAGCTCATCCTGAATGTCGGCATATTCTCTGACGGTCAAAAACTTCACCTGCCATGTAACAAGCTCGTCCTCAGGGTCATCTTTTTGGGTTTGGGAAATGTAAGGAATCGCCTCATCCGCCCGTACACCGTGAATAGCTGCCATTTCTTGTCTCCTTTGTTCTACCAGTTCGTTCAGTTCTTCTTTTCCATATATGTATTCAAAAACCTTCCAGAGCCATTTGGCAATTTGCATTGCCTCGGCTCGGAACGTACCATTGTAAACAAATGCATAAAAATGGCATAGCCGCATTAAGCGCAAGAGTGATCTGGTTAATAGCATAAATGGCAAAAAAATTAACCATACTACATAATACTCCAAGCACGCTCACCCCCTTAAAGGAGAGTGGCAGGGGCGGTGGATGAAGCCGCCCCTGCCATAGTGAACCCCTGCACGCGGCTAAATACAGGGAGTGTTGTTAACCAGCGTGATCCGCAGATCAGGCACGCTGTCGGCATGGAGGCTGGTGTAGGGCATCTCAACCTCAATGATGCCTTCATCCTCAATAACCGGCGTGGTGCCATCATAGCGAATCTTCGGCTGCCTGACGGTAAGGGAATAATTTGTCTTGGAATTACCAAGCGCCGAGTAATCCTGATTGGCGATGTAATCATCATGCGTGAACACAATGATCAGGTTCCCCTCGGTGTTGTTGACAAACCGGCGATAAAGATCAAGGTTGTCAAACTCAACCGTCATGGTGCCCTCGGTCGTGCGGCGCTGCTCGGGCAATGCTGCCCGCTGCCGTGAACCGAGATCATACTTGTCGGCATAGATGTTGTTGTTCAGTGTGCAATTCCATGCCATGACCGGTTGGGCACTGCCATCAATGGTCAATGCACCGTCAAACCCGGCAAATGGATCAAGCTCGCTGTACGTTGCGGAATCAGCAAGCTTGAAGGTTTCAATGGTCCACTGGTCGCCACTCTGAAGTGCCGTGTTATCCGGGAAGAAAACGGTGAAGCCAGTGTTCACATTGCTTGCGATGCGAGCCTCGGTAGGTACGGTGGCGCTGGTGGTGAAGGTATCACCCCATGTACTGCCGCCATCACCACTGAACCGGATGGTTGCCACGCCAGGAGCCCCTGCGCCAACAATATCACACAGGATTTCAACACTGGTGCCGGAATCCTCACCGATATAATCGCCCCATGTTACAGGCTGGCTGGCAACATCGGTGGTGTCAAAATTCAACCACGTTTCCGCGATAATGCTGACGGGACCAACATCCAGCAGATAGCTGGAATCAGCATCAAGGTCCGTGTAGTTGGCAATAAAGGCCGTGATGTAGCTCAGGCTGTTAAGATAGCTGACAAGACCACCAATGGTATCGACATTGTAGACCATGCCCGTTGCAGGATCAACATAGGGAATGCTGATATCAAGGATGATATCCTCGTCATCATCATCGCTGTCAATAATGAACTGGTGATTGGCCTTGTCAATCTCAACAGTGCAGGCAGCTTCTTCTCCTGCATAAATCAGCCGAAGCGCATTTTTGGCATTGCCCGTGTTGCCACTTGCGGCAACGGCTCGGCTGGCTGTGGTTGCTCCCTTAGCCATCATGCCGAAAGTGCCGGTGAGAATCTCACCGGTTTCAGCAGTGATGTTCATGGTGTCAACCTTGGCACCGGCATAGGTAAACGCGGCAATGTCTCTTCCGATTTCAAGTGTCAGCCCGGCAGGCAGAGTGGGCGCAGCATCAATCACATGCTGATACACTCCCCAGCCAAAGCATACAAGGAAATCCTTGGTTGCGCCGGGGCCACCGATAAGCTCGATGTCCGTAACACCTTCAAGCAGGTTACTCGCATCGGTTCCATCGGCATAATCCGCGGCCAGTAGGGTTTCCCCTGTGCCACCACCGGCATAACTGGTGGGACTGTATGCCGCCAACCCTGTGCCGCCTGCGTTGATTGCAGCCATAAGCTCTGCAATGGTATCGGCGGTGGTATCGGAAATGGCTTGGTCAATTCCTGACCCTGTTCCACCCGTAAGGGCAACGGCAAAGTTTGTGGCGTATCCGCTTGCGTCTGTGGTAATGGTGAGGACAGCACTCGTGACGCTGCCATCGGTTACTTTCAGAACAAAAGCGGAATCAAGCCGTGTGGTTTCAACTTGACCAAGAGCATGCTTGAACATGGTGCCAAGCCCCTCGGCCGTGACTTCAACATTGATGTCTCCGCCAGCGGATTCAATGCCGCGGATACTTTTGTGGATCGCCCGATCAGCACGAAGCGAATTGGAAATCAGGGAGCCAAGCTCGCTGACAACCCCCTCGCCGGTCATCTCAATAAAGGCAGTTGGGGCAGGTTGCTTTTTTCCCCATGCACCTTCCTGAGAGATACCAACTTGGCCCCTCGCACCAACGGCAGGTCCAACGGCTGTTACGCTCATTTATGGCACCTCCTTCTAATCAATATCAGTTACAGTATGAAGCTTTCTCAGTGTTACTCGTACCAATCCCGCCGACATTATATTATTGTTAATTTGCCGACGAACATATTCAGACCCCGTAACCGTACTACCCAATCTATCACAAAAGCCATTAAGGGTATTATGCTTTAGAAGAATTTGGCATATTCCCCAAATGATCTTTTGAACCTCTTTTTTTCTTGCATCATTCTCCGGCTGCTCGTGATAGTAAATAATGTTAAAATTCATAACTATTGTGAAATTTCTTTTCTGTCTTCCAATCCAAGAACGAAGCTGATGCTCGTGGTTATCAAGTACAATAGCCAATGAGTGCGAGCGAGGGTTTGGTTCGTCCTCAGTGTATATCCTGGAAAAACGAACACCTGCCTCGTCTTTCCCGTATTGCTGAAAAACCTCTTTAATATTTCTGGCGGCGTTATCAAAAACATTATCAAGTCCGCCGAGGTCAATATCTCTTGCCATTATTTTGAAACCCTTGCAATTTGAAGTCCCATTTCAACTATAAATGTTGAAACAAGCTCTTCTATATCGTAGGGGGTCATATCAACAAGATCGTGGCCTGCCTTTCTAGCTAACCAGAGATGGAAATATAGCGGGCTACTCTTATTGATATTGGGATTAATCTCCCATTCGGCCTTGGAGATTCTCGGACCAATAATAATTGATTTATTGAGTCCACCTTTTCTGATATTTGCTTTCAGCGCCCCACTTTTCTCGCCAACCTGTTTGCCTTCCAGATCTTTACGGCGCCGATAGTTATCGCTAAGAAGAGGCCTATATACCTCGAAGGAATCAAACCGTTCATTCATAAGCTCCTTCATTCGCCCCTGAACCTTCGTTAGCGGCCGAGTAAACATAAGCTCGTTATTTTGGAGCTTCTTGATGCGATTAATCGCGGCAGCTTTGTTGAAGCGAGTTTTAAAGCCTATCATCGGTTATAGGTCCTGTCTTCCTCAACGAGGTCGGTCAAGTACTCTTTGTCATACGGGCTTCCATCAACCCCCAGCGTGTTCGCAAGAATCTGGCGACTTTTCCAGCGAGGAACACTCTGTATGCCCTCGTTATCTCTGTTGGCTATGTAAAGCTTAATAGCAGATTCAGCCGTTGAGCGCCACTGCGTAACGGGGCTTCCATCAAGCTCAGCACCGGCATAAACAGAAATAAATATGTAAAATGCCGACCGGTATGTGCAAGCATATTTAAGAATCTCCGGCTGCTCTGCGCCTAGATCTTCTTCCCACTCGAGATTGGTGGTGTCGCCAAAAGTCTTTCCGATATAGTTGTTGATATAAATGCTTTGATCAAGAATGAATTCATTAGCATCATCGACGCTAATGTTGGAGTTACTGACAAAATAAACAATATCGCCCTCTTCAGGAGTGCCCTCCCACTGCAAAGGAGAAATGGTGAAATATTGACACGAAAACTCCGAGCCTATATTGCCACTCCCAAGGTATCCAATGTCTTCGCCAGTTACCTCGAAATTGGTTGAATCAGCCTGAAAAATAATCTCAAAGCGCTCAACCCCAACATAACTGTCAAGGAAAGACACGGCAGTAAGCCGCACTGTGCCACTATTGTTCGTGTCGTAGCCAAGATCCCGATAAGCCTCAGAAGTCTTAACCTTCTTGGCGGCTGTCCTCAGTAGGCGTTTAACATCAACAAGTTCACAGTACGGCCTAGCCATTTATACTATCCCCCACAAGGTTGCCCTATGCCGCCTTTTTTTTCTTCTTTTTCTTCTTTTTCTTAGGCGGCTCGGACTCTGGCTCGTCATCTTCTTCCGGATCATCGCCTTCATCTTCATCTTCATCCGGATCATCGTCAGGTTCTGGAGCAGCGGCCTTCTTTTTTCTGCCGGGAAGAGCAGATTCCAACTCGCCGGGCAAAACAACATTACCCGCTGCGATTTCACTTTCGGCCATTTCGTCGGGCAAATCAATCTCCTCACCCTGTTCAGGGTAAATATACCCACTGCCATCGTGAAACTTTCCAGCCTCCAACATTACGATAACCCTCATACCAAGCTCCTTCTAAAGTGAAACCTTCTGTTGTTATGAAGAGGTTGTGACCTCAACGTAGTTGGTGCCATCCTCGCACAGTTGTAATTTACCGTCTGCATCCCGGTAGAGTCTACCGGGGTAGGCATCAGGGGCAGAAGACTGTGCAACAAGATCAATGTAATTGGTGACATGAATCTTGTTGGTCTTTGTGGTTCCCCACAAATAACGTGTTTTTTCACTCATGAGTCGCTTCTCCTTATCGCATTACACCGTTGCGCCATACGGGGCAGCAGCCCTACGCCACTGCCCCTATGACAGAGTGTTGAGTGTTAACACCCGCCCCGGTTAGGGATTGGTGCCATTCGTGAACAGGTAGCCCGCGGCCAGCGTGGTGATTTTGGGCGCGTAAACCTTGTTCAGCTTAATGAACTCACCTTCCCGGTCTTCATCCCGCCAGCGTGCAACCTTGAATTTCTTGGAAACAAAGGTTCTGCCAAGCGTCAACTGGTGCCCGGTATTGACATAGGCACACACAATGTTGTCGCTCAGGATGTACTCATAACTGGCGGTCAGGCCCTCGTCAGCCTCATTGGCCAGCGCGTCCGTGATGATGATTTTCATGGAGCGCAGGCTGCCGGGCAGCCCCATACCGGTGATCATGTCGGTGCTGTGATGCTTCAGGATTTCCATGATCTTGTCATCCTGGGCAACGGCCTCGGCAATATCGGTGGTAAAGGAAATCTGGTTGGGGCGCTTGCCAATACGCTTGGCAATGGTCTTGATGGCAGTGGAGAGGTCGCCGAGAATATCAGGGGCGGTCCCGCCATCCCACGCGGTGGCAGCAGTCAGGTCCGTCTTGTAGGTAGCCTGATTCAAGCCCTGCGTGCCGACAATAAGGAGCCACTGATCCAGCTCCTGTGAGAGCATGACCTTTTCAGTCAGAAACTCCACGGTATCGGCCTTCGGCTTGATGGGGGCGTCGGCATGCTGCATGGCCCGATCGGTGACAATATCCTTGATGGCCCGTTCGTAGCAAGAGTAAGTCGCCTCATCGTAGCTGAGCGTGGCCTCTTCGGTGATCGCACCGTCGGCCTTTTTGGGCGCACCCTTGAACCAGCCATCCCGGTTGTAGATCTTGTACTTACCGGTTTCCTTTGCGACACCCATTTCCGGGAGCCACATATTGCCGGTGTACTCGGCATTCTCATATTTGATGCTCAAGGCTGTGAGGACCTTGTCATCATGAATATAACCCATTTGTCGGTTATACATTTAATTAACCTCCTTCGGAAAGTTACAAGGTTATGCTTAAAACCATATCAAAATGCCCCTCAGAGGGCACCAGGATGGACTCTAAGCGTTTGAAATGATACCCGGCATGGAACACAGCACCGGAACCAGTTCGCCTGCCTCATCGCCCGTTTCAAGCGCAATACCCAGCGCGCCATAAAGGGTTTCACCGTCAGCAAACGCCTGACTGGCACACTGGCCAGCCGTGGCGGCGGACGGAATCACCACTTCCCCACGGGTAATGTTGCCGTCGGAAATAACTTTCCGGATGGGCGCATTGCACACGACCGTGATTTCTTCACCATCGGCGGCATCGGAATGGGCAACACCCAGGATGGCGACAGTCTGCGTGGTGGTATGGGGTTTTGCCTGCCGCCCCGCAGTACCTAATTCCAGGATCTGGTTGTTGGAGATGGCACCCTCCGCGGTGAAGGTGTGGAGAAAACCATCAACCTGATTCCCCCATGTGTATCTGTTGTCGGTTTGGTCAGCCATTTTATATTATACCTCCTTCATTCGTATTAAGAGTTTACCGTGTTTAGCCCTGCCTGTTGATCGTTACCCTTACCATGTGCGCGTCAGAGGAGGTTAGCTAAACATTGCCGCCAAGATCAATGCGGTCCTTGTACTTCGGATCCATTGAGAGCTCAACCAGCGTTTCACCATAGGATTTTTCTCTTTCCTTGGCGATGCCTTCGATTTCCTCAACGGAAAGCATTTTGTTCTCGCCCGGCTTTTCGCCGCCAGCGCCCTTGGTGTTCTCGCTCAGGTTCACACGCCCTTCCTCGGGAATCGCGGAGAGAATTCGGCGAATGATATCCTGGAGACTGAGTTTGCTTTCGACCTTTTCGGTCTTCTTCTCGTCGCCCTCGCCGGTGGTAACATCTTCGGAGAGGGTAACGACGGTGGTGCCACGGCCCTCATAGGCGTGAAGGACAGCGGAACACTCTTCGACGACGCTGGGCCAGAGACCATCGGCGGAAAGCTCCTTCTTGAAGGCTTCGATACTGCCCTCATAAATCCGCTTGTCATTGGCCTCGTTTTTTTTCTGGAGGGCCTTGATGCTCTCGCCAAGCTCCTTCACGGAGCCGTTCAACTTCTCAACATCCTCGGAAAGCTTGGCGTTCGTGGCCTTCAGGGCCTCGTTCTCTTCTGAGAGGGGTTTGTTGTCACCGTCGGTCTTTTCCTTGAGCTCCAGTTTCTCGAAGCGACCTTCCAGCTTCTTGAGGTACTTTTCGACACCGGCAATGCTCTCAGCATCTTTGACTTCGCTGATCTGCTCGCCAAGCTTCTTGACGCTTTCGCCAAGCGCTTCCAGCTTCTCAGCGGCATCGCTGTTCTCTTCGGCCTTCAGGTCTTCGGGCTTGATTGCCGCAAATTCCTGCTCAACCTCGTTGAAGCTGTCTGTCGCCGCGGTCAGGTCTTCCTTTGTCACATCGCCCTCTGAAAGCTTCTTCAGGCTCTCGCCAAGGGCTTGCAACTTTTTCATGAGTTCTTTTAACATTGGATCTGAAACCTCCTTTCGGTCCTCACTCAAAGGTGAGAATTCCTGTTCCGTTCCATCCTCTGAAAGAAGTACGGGGTCCATGTCTTTAATGAAGGGTCTGTTTGTCAGGCCACCGCCCAAAATACAAGGGCCGTGTTTCGTACCAGTTTCGTAATCTTGATACTCGTCAGTGAATTCGGTTGAAAAATAAATAAACTCCCTTTCCTTTAAACTCTTATATCCTCGTGGCGTAAGCTCCACGGTTGCAAAGAATTTGTCTCCACTCGAATGAAACTTCTTGACCCAAGCCGCAGCCCCCCAGTCCGGCCGGTGCTTGAAATCATAAGCGATATGCTCTTGTGGGATGTTCAGGTTAAAATTTCGGATAAATTTGCGAAACTTCTTTTGGTTAAATTCCAACTTCCCATACATCGGGTGTTCCCATTTGCCTTCCCGCATAATTTGAATCTTTACGGTTTTCTCTTTTTCAAAGTCGTCTTCGGCGAGTTTGACAGGAAGGGTAACGCAGGTTGAAAGGGCTCTTGATGGCATCTTGAATTTTCGATCATACTTCTGTATATCTTTTCCCATTATTTCTTCCTCCCTATCAAGGAAATCATCAAGGAGCGCCTTCTCCTCCACTGAAAGTTCTTCATGGCGCTGTGGCGGTTTGCCGTGCTTCTTTTTATACTGGGCCGTACAAATAGCGTAAGCGGAATCCTTAGGGGTTCCGCTTTTGATCAAGCTCGCCACACAGTCAGTCCACTCTTTCGGCATTGCAACTCCTTAACAGTATTAAATCCTGTCTGTTACTGATCTATCACAGGTAATTTTGTTTGTCAACTAAATATTTAATAACATCCACAAACACCATTTTAGCACCTCCCCTTTTAATGGGGCGAACTTTTATGAATGCGTTCTGGTTGATGGCATCCTGAATAGTGCGGGTATTACTGCCGCCACCACTGGCACCAATGGAAAGCAATTCAGTAGCGCAAAACTCAACATGGTATGCTCGGCCATTGTCGTTAACGTAAAACACAAGGCAACCGAGGGAAGGGTTATTCACCTTGCAGCCAATCATGAGGTTCATTAAACCGTCAGCGGTATAATCGGCCCTGCGGGGAAGGGCACCAACAGCCTTTATTAGCTCAATGACAAAGCCGCTACAGTCAAAACCGCTAGGGTCATCCCCGCCCCATTTATAAAATTTACCAAGAAACTGAATGGCGTATTGCAACATTGCGCCGCGCAAATCACCTTGCTGGGCATCTGTTAATGCAATCATTATCTTTTTACCCCATTCCCATTGTCAATAGCCTTGGCCAAAATGACTATTTCAGATTTGGTTGATTTAATTTCTTCTTTCATATTATCCATTTCGCCAGAAATCGCAATGGCAATACGCTCAACTTTATCCCCAACATCATTTGTAGCCTTCATTTGGGCTTGATGCTTTAACTCTTGGTTTTCCGAAAGTTGTTTATGGTAAGTCTTACAATGATCTTGCTGAACAAAGCGCCCAATGGCATCGAAAAGAGATAAGCAGCCGTTTGGGTTTGATGTGCTACCTTGCTGATGGCTGGTAACACCCCCACTGCCCCCGCTGCTCCCACCATTCCCATTTCTCTTTTCGACATACCAACTCTTTGCTCCACGAAAAGCAAAATAGGAAATTGTACCAACAAAAGCACCAGCCGCCCCAAATACACTGCTATACGCCCCAGACGAAACGCCGCCGGTTGAACGAACCGCGCGGACTATTTCCGCTAATGTGTCCGGGGAAATGACATTGGGGTCTGGCATATTGCACCTCCTATGTTCTTATTTTTTATCTGGCTCAATAACCTCAATGCCATCAATAATCGGCATAATGGCTTCGATTTGCTCCGTGCTTGCATCTTCTGGCAAATCATCATACGGCAGCGGAATGTATAAAATCGTTACCTCGCTATCAAGTAGCTCATTGAAGCACCTCTTGTTCTCTTCAAGTTCATCAAGAGCTTCCTTGTGTTTTTTGCGAAGCACTTTCTGTTCATCGGAAAACTCTACTAAATTGCCAACAATGGAGAAATTTCCTTTTTCGTCAACAATAGGCTTCCCGTTTTCATCCTTATCACAGAATTTTCGACACAAAATAGCATATTCAGAATCATAATCTTTAATGCCGGAAGGGGTCTTATTATACTCCTCAAGGGCCATCAACTCGTCCCTAATGTAGATCCTATTTCTTGCGATCTTAAACTTAAGGTAGTTGTTGTCCTTTAGGACCGGCATGTCTTTGAAGGCCCGAAGGGCGGCGCTGATTTCACTTACCCTTCTCATCTTCAACGTTGTCTCTTTTACTGTAAATTTCTGTGTCATACCAAAGTTACCTCCTTACCAAATTAAAATTTTACAACACCTATTACAGAACGTTCACGACTGCTGGGCCACCAATTTCCCAATTTGTAGAATCGTTTCCAATATGATTGATATAAAATACAGTCTCGTATTCGGAGCCTGTCCACTTTTGGAAGTTTAAATAGCCTCCGGTTTGAACTAAGCGTGTTCCTTCGTTGCTAAAATATATCATTGGTGTCGAGTTATAAAACTCTATATTTCCGTTCAGCAAAAGCTTGACAAGATCTTTTGCCTCAGACTCTTCACTCACGCCGAGGTTAAGCATATCACTGAGATAATTCGTACTGTCCCCGGCTGTTTGATTAATATTGCCAGTATGGACATGACCTATAGCGGCGTAATCAGAATCGTGATTATGAGTGGCATCGGCATAATTGGTATTACAAAATGTTGCAACTGCCTTTGAGGTTGGGGCCTCGTCATCGCTTGTACTCAGAAGGGTTGTTGAAAACTTGTTAATACCTGTGCCTTGCTCAAGGGTAACCTTTGAGTCTCCACCAATGGCAAAAGCCGTGGTATAAGAAACTTCGCCAGTTTTTACATGGCGAATATCAAACTCAGAGCCACGCCCATCGCCGCTGTAACTTTCTGTGGCCCTCATGCGGAGAACACCTGTTAGACGCCCCTGACCATTATCAAAGCCAGCATATACAACCTCGCCCAATGAATGCCCGTCGGCAGTGTAGCTTGGGCCATTGATTGCATTTCCAGCATGGAATAAATACAATGTTCCGCAATCAGTGGCGGTGTCACTGTATGAAAAAGCCCCGAGCATTGCAGCGGATTCTTTGACCGCCGATATATGCCCATAGACCGGCCCATATTGCATATGGAGTGCCACTGCGCTCGGATTATCGGTAATAATCATGCATGGATCTGTAACCGTAGAAGAAATAAAACCTGCCCAAGTATCATTAACGGTAAAGCTGATTCGGCCATATGTTATTTCGGCTGAATCAACAACCTGCACCTTCGAGTTGCCTTCTGAGATTTCATCATGCGTATGGGTGCTGTCTGCATAGACCCCGGCATGGGTATGATCCGCTGTGGCATAATCAGAGTCATGATTATGGAAAGTATTCTCGAAAGTATTCCACTCGCCGTCATAATACTGGAGGGCACTTCCAGTCCAGCGAATCATGCCGCCAGAAACATTTGTGCCATCATAATTACCCGGCTTAATGCTGCTCGTAAAAGTTGCCCGATAATCATTCTCAAGCGTTAACGCCGCACTGAAAGGGGCTCCCGCCCCAGCATTCGGCGTTACACATATCATAAGCTTTGTACCAACGCCGCTACCGTTCCAGCTCTCAGTTGCTTGCGAGTACATACCAGCAGAGGCAACATACCCGGCCACGCTATGATAGCCGGAGATTATATATGCCCCAATCGTGTTGTCAACTTCAATTTCGGAAGGTTCTTCCGCTGTGCCCTTGCTTCTGCCAACAGCCATGTAGGCATGATTATAACTCCCATCATCATGGCCAACAATAGCTGCCGCGGCCTGTCCATCATAATCAAGATGAAAATTATAAACAGGGTCAATACCAACTCCGAGCTTGCCACCACTAAAACGGGCAACCTCGGTGCCATTTTCCTTTATGATAAATGGCGAGTTAGAGCTAAAGCCGTCAGCATAAATATCCCCATCAACATGGAGATCCTCATTAGTTGTATCCCAATAAAGCTTTGAACTCGAAGCATGCGCGGAGCTGCCATCGCTAAACTGAATTTCTCCCTCGTCGCCAGAAACAGCATAGTTAGAGTGTATGTGATCTGATGCAGCATAATCAGAGTCATGATCGTGGTCGGTGTTTTCAAATGTCTTCCACTCGCCGTCATAATACTGGAGGGCACTTCCAGTCCACTGTATGGTGCCATCGTTAGTGCTATCAGCAGCACCAAGCTGAACAGCCCCGGACACACGAAGCTTTTCATCCCCAAAAGTTGAATCGCCAACAACAACCTTTCCATTCCCGCCAATACCGAGAGCTGCAACGGCAGTTGGCGAGCCATTAGGGGTTGAGGAAATAATAAGTTCTGAGCCATGAGATTCGCTGTCCCAGTCTTCCGTTGCATACCCAATCATGGTTATGCCAGATGGAAGCGTGGCCCCATCAAAGGCACCAAAGCTTATCATTCCAATGTAATCGTCATTCTGAATAGGGTCGGGGGAATCAATACTCCCCCTGATGTGGCCAAGACTTAACATTCCAGAGGCATAAAATGCATCGCTATACCCAATAGCGGCCAAGGGGGCATGGGCTCCATCAATAACAAGCTGGAGGTTTCCAAATACAGGAGCCAATGGGTTGTTTCCAAACCTGACCCCGCTAGCATCAATGGTTCCCCACTGAGTATTATCCGCTTTAAACTTAATTGCGCCACCACTGCCAGTATCTACTATCTCTACGCTGGTATCGCCCTCGGAGATAATATCATGGCTGTGAGCCGCATCAAAAACAGTTTGCCAAGCAACACCGTCGTCAATATATGTGTTGCCAGTACTATCGCCGGAATTAACATGAAAAATTCTCCCGGCAGCACCAGCCGCGGGCCTGCTGGCCAATGCCCCCACCTTCACAGAGCCGATAACGTGATGGTTTGCGCCGTCACCAACAAAAATCTCTTTTGTATCTGTGGTGAAACCAGCCTCCCCGGCAGCTAGGGTAATCCCTCCAAGCTCTGACTCTGTCCCTCTTCTCAACTGTATTGTGTTAGACATCACATTATCCTTCCAAAAAGGGTTGGCCCTAGCGGGGCTAAATATTTAAACCCCGCTAAGGATTATTAAACCCCCGAAAAACTAAACGAAGGAGCCGCCGTCAATATCGCCAACCTCAAGCACACCATTGGAATGCTTAATGGTGCTGTTGTCCACTTCAACCCCGGCCCCGTCAGCGCCCACTGCCAAGGGGGCAATGGTATCGCCAGTGCTGGTATCCGCTTTGATTTCAATGCCATGATTGGAGCCATCAAACTGCAAACCGCCATCCGCTTCAAGGTTAATGCGAATGTCATTTGAATTTTCCTCAAGACCATAGTCGGTATCAATGAAATCGGTAACATCAACGGCAATATCATCGGAATCAACATCAACGCCGTCCCCTGCCCCGACGTGAAGAATACTGCCATCTTTGGTCAGGCCGTTGCCAGCCGTTATTCCGGCCAAGCCACCAAATTCATCCCAGGAGGAACCATCCCACCGTTGCCATGTGCCGCTATCACGGTCCCAGCAAAGTGCGCCTTCCCCCTCCTCAGAGACATCGTAGGCAACCTCAAAAGAATCGCCATCATATTCAACAATGTCATTACCCTCAAGCCCATCAATTGAGCCAAAATTGGCATGGGCATTTGTTGAGTCCGTCATGATGTAGCGGGCACCGGTATCCGGGGAACCACCAGGATCAAGGGTATCATCCACCTGAATATCAAGCACATCCGCCTGGATATCAAGCCCCGCAATTGCGAGGTCAATGGTGTTCTGGATTTTCTGTGCCGACCAGAGATCCGTTGAGCTGCTGCCAGCATCGCTGACCTTTACACCAGAATCATCAAGGCCGCCGGTAGTATCGGCAAAGGTGGCAATGTTGCCAACAGCACTTGAGGCCGGATGCTCTTGATGGATTGAGTCATCATCAAGATGCCCCCGTACATCAGATGCCGTGGCCACATTTGCCCCATCATTTACCTGCGTGACATAGCCGCTTTCATCAACCTCGGAAGCCGCAACCCGCTGATAGCTGGTGCCATCATCAATATCGTCCAGGTCTCCACTGAGGTCTCCAATGTTGGAAACGCCAATTTTAACCCACTGTGCCCCATCATCAAGAAATGTATCCCCGGCATCATCGCCGTCTGTTTGGTGAAAAATTCTCCCGGCAACGCCAGCCGCGGGCTTATTGGCGACAACATCAACCTTGACAGAGCCAATCAGGTTATTGCTGGCTCCGTCACCAATGTAAACCTCCTTGGTGTCTGTGGTGAAACCCAACTCACCAGCCGCCAAAGTAATGCCATTGAGCTCCGCCTTTGTACCTCTTTTTACTTGAAAAACCGGCATAATTTTAACCCCCTATTGAAGATTAATAAGTTAATAAAAACTCATACAAAAGAACCCATATCTAAATTATCAGGAATGGTAGCTTCAGACCAAGAGCCATCCCCGCGAAAAAATTTATCCGTTTCTCCGGTAAGCTTCGGCATCAAACCATGCGCCGACACAGATACATCAAGATTCGTACTGTCATCTGGCACAGCAAGAGCATCAAGCTTTAAGGGGTCACTCCCACCATTTGCATGCCCTGTGGAATGAAAAATGAGGGCATATCTTGAGTCATGATTGTGGTTCAGCGGAGCATAAGAACCGCCGCCACCGCTTCCAAAATAATTGACCGGCTTAACTCTTGCCATGATATACCTCCATATTAATCAACGGTTTCAAACGCGATTTCCATTGTGACATCGCCAATGGGGTTGACGGCATCATTATTCCTAAACCAGGCATAAAACATATTATCAGGGATGTCGTCAGCGTTTCTCACAACGAGGTCCATTAGCCAGCTATCTGACATTGACAATACCTCGCCCTCATAGGCAATAATTTCGTTGATAGTATCAAGGCATGTCATGTCGCCGCGGTTGAGAATGCTGAAATCGAAATCTTCAGAATTACATGACAAAGAGATTTTGAGAAATTTCATAACATCTGCATTTCCAGCATAATCACGATCTTCATCCGTAACCGATGTTTTAAGGTTTGAAATTTCAAATCTGACAAGCTCCGAACTCTCGCCGGTGGCATCAACGCTTGGGTTAAATGTGTATGCCTGTATCACTCGGCTAATCTCTGCCATATAATTATCTGAAACGTGATGGATTACGGTGGCCGTGATCATGGCAAAACCTCCTTATAATAATGTTGAGAGCATTATAACAATGTCATCGCAAATGTCAAGCAATTCCGCAATATCGGAAGTGGAATCACCACCGGAAGAGAAAAACCCTTCCGGTACAACTTCATAATTCATACTCTTTCCATAGGGGAAATAATCATCGTGGACAACATTTGCGATCCACTCGCCAAGCTGGTCAGGAGTAAAGCTTAGCGTATAGAAGCCAGTGCCTACACCCTTTTCCTGAATAGACCAATCAACAGCGCCCGTACCATCAACTCTGCCATCACCATCAGGATCAAGAATAGTGACAGCAAAGCTTGTAGAGTCAATTCCGCCTACCATATTGAACGTAGCCCGGTCTACAACCGGAAAGCTATCGTGTATTTCATTATTAATCAGTGCATAGTTCATTAATTAAGCCCACTATGTGTTATGCAGTTCTCAATCTACTCATTGATAGGCCAAGTTTAAACTCCCAAGCATGGTCTGGCAAACCAGTCTTCATGGTTATTTTTAATCTCATTCCATGCCCCCACAAATCTTCATCCTCAGTTGATAGAAGACAACCGCTGCAATTACCCATCAAAGGCCAATCATTTGCAAAGCGATGAAAAACATATTCATATATGAAAATATTATAACGACCATCTCCGGCAGGAGCAGGTGTTATATTTTCAAATTTTTTCGTCACGCTATTCCATTCCGCATTCCAAAAAGCAACAGGAGATAGATAAGATCCATCAGTTTGCTGAACATCGGGCATATAAACTAAACCACCGTCATGCTCTGAAAGATCTGAAAGTATTTCTACCTCTCCAGTACTATCAATTGCTGGAATAACCATAATGCCAGCATAAAGTTTATAGTCTGTGTTGGTTCCATCCATAGATATTTGTGTGGCCCGCGAAACTATTTCAACAGACCCACAATCTTCATTTTGGCAATTACTGTGTGATTCATACCCTTCATTTATACTGGTGGTGTTTGCAATGGTATTAAAATCAACATAAATAGTGGCTTCAGTACTATCGCCAAGCTCGTGCTTGTAATATATTCTTTGACCATTTCCAACATCATCAACATCCGAAGGATCATCGCCGCGGCCAGTAAAGTTGGTAGTGAGTCCTGGCAATTTTGAACTTGAATGAGACCTCACCTTACCCGTAACGGAATCAACCGGAACAACCTCTTTCACCTCCCCAATGATAACGGACTTTAAAGGGTCAATCTCATGGATGTTATTGTTGGGGCAAACGGTGGGCACCTCCGGGCTCCATGTCTCGATGTAGCCGCCCTCGGTGTTGCAATAAACCCGCCAGTTATAAACAGTCATGGCCTGCCACCCTCTCGTTAAAATACAAGGTTCATTGAGGATAAATACACCTTGCCCCCAGCATTTTCAGCCTTCGCCTGCAACTCAAAAACAGACTCCCCCGAAGGAAGGTTGGCAAGGGAATTATCTGTTACTATTTTCCAGTTGGCACCATTTGGGAATTGCCAAAGATAGCCAACCTTTGTCATAGAGGCCACAACGTTACTGCCGTGCGTCAGGTCCACTAATTGAAAGTGTCCAGTTTGATTAAACGGTATTTTCACCGCCACCTTAAAGGCCGTTGGCGCCCATATATTATTAGTGCCCCGAAAGATAAACTGGCGAACCGACTTCCAAGATGTAGCCTCTATTTCCTGATATGGGTTGGAGCCGTCAGAGATTGCAAAATTTATCTCATGCGGGAACTTGTCATTGTAGGCTTTGGCGCTCTGCTGGGTAATCAGGGCGGTGGCGCTGTCCGATGACATATTATCCTGATCCAGCACTGACCTGATCTTATTTCCATCACCGGCAAAAACAAAGTAGCCAGAGCCATCATGCCCCACCCGGAAATACTCTGTTGGGGTCAAGCCAGCAAGAAACAAAAGCTCTTTTCGTATTTTGTGAACCCCGTCACCGAATATTCCAAGTAACTGTCCATCCCCGCTATCAGAGATAACAACATACTGGTCAGAGGTAGAGCCGCCAAGCTGCGTCACCTGCTTCATGAGGTTAAGGTACAGAGCCCTGGCATCTGTGCCATAAACAGATATACTGGCATTACCGCTGCTTCTTTGAATAACCACATAGCCAGTGCCAGCAACATTTCGGAGAATGAGGGTGCCGTTTTTTAAATCAAGATCATCCCCCTCAACCTTTGGTGTAATGACACCGCCTTCCCGGTCAAATTTTGAATCACCAGCAAGATCTTGATAGGGCGATTCATAACTTATGTGGGAAATTCCATCAGTAGTATCAAGGTAGTTTGTCCCATCGCTACTTACGCTAAGGGTTGTGTTTTCGACAAGATCTTTTAAGTCGTTGGAATCAAAAATCTTTGATATGGGAAACAAACTATCTATGCTGTCTTCACATAGCACTAGTTGCTCAGAGGGTTGGATTGACAACCCCAAATCGTCAATCCAAACCTCTGTGCTATCATTGTTCAGTACAACTACAAGCGGATTTGCCATTACATTCCTACCACATTATTTATTTCTTTTCGTACGCATACCATATGGTCACGACCGGGTTTCTCGGCGTAACACTGCTTGTCAGGCCACACTGTAAAAAACTCCCTGCATCAATAGATTCATCAATGGTATCGTCGTGATCGCCCTGCGCGGAAGAAATGGCCAGCGTAAAAAGGTTTATGGCAACATCATCCTTTCTTACAATAAGGGTGCCTGTACTGACATTGCTTAATTGACAGCTAATGCCGGTAATGCATACATCCTTATGGAATCTTGGGCCAGATTGATTGGCAGGAACTTCACCAGAAAGCAAATAGGCGTTTGCACTGTTGCCTTGCCTGCTGAAGCTCATTGTCATTCTGGCCTTTGAGAGCCATTTGCCTCTTGTGCCATCATAGACATATTCAATACCGTCAGCATCAACATGGACCTGACCATTGGCAAGGCTAACGCTGGGGAACGTGGCGTTAGGAACAAGCCTGAAACCAGCTTGCGTACCACCGCCGTTGTCAATCTCAACGGGGCCGGAATCTGCCGTAATGGCGCGGCCTGCACCAGCACCGCCTTCATCATACGCCTCATCCAACGTATTGCTTTCCGCGGCACTGGTAATTGCATCGCTGAGCTCGCTAATGGCCGTCTCAGCATCACACGGAGAGCTTGGTACATTCGGATACGTACCTTCAACATCAATTTCGCTGGCATCGTGCTTGCCGGCTCCACCGTCAAAGTGGCCGCTGTAATCAATGTCGCCCATTTTCAGCCATGTATCGGTGGGGCCATCATACACATACTGGGCGTCATTGCCATCGCCGTCATCATTGACGTTAACAAGGGTCTGGTCAGCAGATTCCGTGGTGTCGGCCCATGCACCACTATCAAATACATGGATATTTTCGGTGGCATGATCCAGGTTAATAACCCGGTCGCCCTCGGCAACATCCCCATCATCAACCCATGCGGCCCCATTCCATTTGTAGTATTTGTCATCGTCGGTATCAACATAAACATCGCCAACATTTGAGGCCGTGGCATCGCTGGCAATGTCAAGAACACGATATAAGACAGGCGCAACAAAACTTGGATCCCCAAAGGCCGGTTTGTTCGTCAAATTATTCCAATGGATTTCTGCCTGCCCAGAGCCCTGAAGCTGTGCTCTTGTATAGAACGTGTCCATGAGGTATTGCTGGCGAACAATAGTTAAATACAGAACGCCATCTGCGGCACTCAGGTCGTCTGAGCCATCATTCACAACAAGATCGCCATTTTCAACCAATGTGCGGAGATCATCACTACCAGCAATTTCAGGATATGTTTCCTGATTACTTAGCGTTATTTGATCTCCAGCGGGGACACCAATGATTCCAAGATCAGGTATTTCAATGTCCGTGGAATCATTGTTTTTAATAATGACAGTATGCATTATGGCCATATCAATTTCTCCTTTCTAATTTTCTCGCCACGCTACCGTGGCTTGCAAGACCGGAAAATCTACATTTCCAGAAATCGGCTCACAATTACAGCCAAGCCAATCATCTTCAGAAAGCAAATCACTCAGGTTTTCGAGCTTACCAAAATTAACACCAGATAAAACAATTTGACGTACCAAGGAATCGTTATTTTTATAAAGATTAAAATTTGCATTTGCATTGTTTTGACAGCGAACAGAAAGAGAAACTAATATTCCATTTTTTTCTACTAGCGGCCCATTGACATTAGTGTGTAACTCGGCAATGAATTGCATTGCTGTAGCGCAACCTATATTTCTATGGTCAATGGCAAAGGTGTAGGTCCGCATATTGACACTAAGCCATAATGCCCTAGTTGGGTCATACAAGTAAGGAAGGCCGTCAATGCGGCGAACCAAATCAGGATTTATATTATCCTGTAACATTAATATACTTCCTCTGATGACATGCTTGTGATTTTGCCATTGCCATCCCGTGTAAAGGTAATGCGTTTTGCATAGTCAGTATCCTGATAAAGCAGGGTCTCAATCAGCCTTCCATTGGCATCTCGGGTAAACGTGGCGTTATGAAGCGTGAAAATTTTCGTTATTGCCTGAAAATTTACCTTGCGCCTCGTCCTTGTATTTCCATCCGGACCTACCCGAATTTCTTTTGATATGCTCAAGGCTATTCTCCAACATCAGAAAGTTTACGAATCATGGCCTCTTGCAAAAGGTCAATGGCAAAGTCTGGAAGCGGAACAATGTGGCGAATAACATCCATGTTATCCATAAACTCAAAATTGGGAATGATGTCCATGCTTGATATTGCCCTGTAGCGCATCAACCCCTTCTTGATCTCTTTGAGTCCATCATCTGTTAGCGCCTGCATTATCAGTTTAAAGCGAAGTTTCTCGCTTGAGGGTATGGCCCCATCTTCATCGGGCTGGGGACCATACATTTCCGTAAGAAGGTCTATCATATCAGCATCGGGCTCTGACAATCTCTTTTCAGCCTCACTCATTTTTGCCCGTCGCTGTTCGGCACGCTTACCACCGGGGCGAAGATCCTTCCTGTCAACATCCCGGGTGCCTGTGCTGCTTTCCCGCTTCGGCCTACGAGGAACGGCCCTGCTTTTAGCCCCATCAATAGGGATTACATTGGTAGGAGCTTTTTCGCCCGGGAGCTGGCTGGGAGCCTCCGTTTCATCAACCTCATCTTTAAGGGTAGAAACGGGAATTTGCAGAACCTTGGCGAGCTCTTCAATATCAGGGTATATTTTTGGACGCAAGCCAATTTGAACCATATTGTCAACATTGCGGAGCATTTCAATGAAAATCTCTTTAAGAGCCAACTTGCGGTTAAAATCAAGGTTCTCCATTTCAAAGTAGCAATCGCACCACTCGCTACGTTTGAAGTTGCCCTGCACCAATATGGGTACAAGCTGCGTATTAACCGCCAATTCAATATCGGTAACGAGCCCCTTCTCGCTCATGAGAAACAAATCAGCATGAACAGAAGATGAACTATAAGAGCCACCCTCCGTTACCGTGTTGTCGGGCAGGAAGATTCCATGCAGAATGGCCTTGTCAATATGGTTAATGGCCTCAATGAACATCTCGCCACGCTTGTCGTCAAGCAAGTACTCCAGGCCCCACATATTTTCGTTTGTATTGCGGTTGCTTTGGTAGGGCAGGGCAGCAACGCTGTTGCTCAGAAGGCTTGAGGCAAGGTCTAAGGCCACATCAAGGTTGTCACGCCTTGTTGTACCGTCAGAATCAGTTGACCGCCCCATTGGGGCCGTAGCCACTACAGGCGGGCTTCCGCGGCGCTCAAAATACATGAGCATGAACTGGTACATGATTTCTTTCCAGTACCAGTATTTATATACCGACTCAAGACGGGACATTCCATACAGGTTCCCAAACTCGTAGTCGTTTGTAAACAGGAAGCTCTTATTCTTATCAATGGTGACGTCTCCCTTTCCCATCATTGATTGGGTAATGCTGGAGAAGTCATCAAACTTGTTCACGTTGATTGTTATTGAATCTGGGTAATGGGGTTTAATTTTCTTATAGGTCAGGGCTGGTCCCTTAAAAAAGGTTTTCTTCTTACCAGTTTTGTTTTCTGACCGAACATGGATGTCCCTTAGGGCGTAAACTTTCTCGTGGCTGGCAAACCCATATTCAACCGCCGTGAGAACACTCTTTAGGGTAGACCTCCATATGGGTTTAATAATATACTCAACCGTTTTAGCGATTTTATCATTTTCGCATTGTATGCGCCACGGCAGACTCATGATTGGCAATTTAACAAAAGCAAGTGCGGCAGCAATTTGCGGATCCTTCTTCATCTTCTTGAAGGTATCAATGGTAATTTCGGAAGGGTTGTAAATGCCGTAATCTTTACCAAAGGCCATGCCGGATACATTTGGGTTGTCTATGCGGGTAAGCTCTTTCAGGTTAATAACAGGAACCTCATCCTCGTCGGCCTTTCTGCCCCCTTTTCTGCCCTTCAGCTTAGCTTCCCCCTTAAGGAAACTGCTGAATTCATCCTGGAGCTCCCGGCTGAAATGCTTCTCTGTGAAATCTTCAAGTCCCTTGCGGTCCCTTCTTGACATGATTGGACCGCTGGTCTTTTTAACAACCGCTCTCCGCTTCTTTTTCTTAGCCATCAGAAAGTCCCTTCCATTAATGAGGCGGCAAAACCCCAAAAGATGGACCAGTGTGTCTTGCTATGGGAACACTGGTTGTCTTTTTGTTAAACAATCTCTTTTTTGGTCTTGAAACAATATTCTCTGGAACGGCCCTGTCAACTTTCTTCTTTGACACGCTCAAGCTACCAATTTCATCAGGGCGAAGCTCTTCAACCGCAAGGGCCGTAGCCCAAACAATATCGCCATGATGCTCCTTATTCTTTTCCGCGTCAAAGCGGAGGTTTCCATGATCTGTGACCATTCGCTTAATACTGTGAAACTGGCCTCTGACATCCCGGTCATCAGGCAGGGCCAAATTTTGCGTTTCCATTAGCCTGCGAGTATGACTGGCATTAAGCTCTTTCCAAGAGTTAGTAAAATTAATTGGAATACAAACTCCCGGATATTTCTTTTCCATGTTCTCGCCAAGCTGAATACCGGGGCCAGTTTCATCAATACCCATACGCTCAAGACCAAGCCAATCAATTGCTCGGCCAAGTTCAGCCTCCTGCGCTTCAAAATCTACATTGTTGAACTTAATTCTTCCGCGAAGGGCAACAGGGCCGCGTGGCACATCCTCAACAATTATAAGCTCCGCGTTGTGTTTACGCCGTCCAACGTCGAAGCCAGCAGAAAGCGATCCCTTAAACTCCCCTGCCCGCTTAGCGGCGGCAAGGTCATCAAGGGCGGTATAATAATTAAATTTAACCTCTGGGTACGAAGTCTCAACAGGAAAACTTTTAGCATCTTCAGCATATTCATCTTCCTCAAGGTAAATTTTGTCCTTTATTACGCTATAGGTGCAGCGCTTAATAAGATCAAGAGGAAAAAAGGAAACACTCTCGTCAATATGTAAAAGCTCATATTCCTGCTGAAAGGATTCAAGATCCATACTCAGGAATATGCTAATAAGCTTGTCACTGCCATATTTGTCTACGCGCTCGGCAGTTGACATCTTATTAGCCTTCTTGTTGGCCTCCTTAAACTTCCCCTTTTGGACAAAATCAATACAATGCCACCAGAAAACCCGCTGGTATCTGTATATACGTCTGAATTCTGGCTTATCAGCAATGTCCCAGTGAATGCCGCTTTTTCCAAGCGGTGTGCTTCCTATGGTGATACCACCCTTTCCCCTAGTGGTAATAGGCAGGGCGGCAGTGTAAATCTGGTTTCCGAAAATATAATGTGCGGCCTCGTCAAGAACAACCTCTGTGTTACCGCCCTTCCCACGGGGCTCCCTTTGTGCGTGGCTGATTATGCGGGTACGGGTTGTACGGCCTCGCCACTTGCCCTCGAACTCCAAACACTTGCGGTTGTCCACCACCAACTTCTTTTTCCACGCCAGCGGCATACTGTCATACATGGCGCGGGCGTAGGTGATCTTCTCATTGGCTTCATCTTGGTTGATGGAAATAAAAATTTTCGTGTACTTGTGCATCAGATGGGACTTAGCCAGCCCCTCGGCAGCAAACACATAACTGAAGCCAGTCTGCCTCGCCTTGTCTATATGCCAAAAGGAAACTTTTCGGTTCAAATACTTTACCTGATACCCATAAAGACGAGTAGGGTTAAATTCCGTTTCGGTTAGCCCCTCAATAAAACCGGGAACCGTTGACAACCAGTTGGCAAGCTCCTCTTCAGTGGGTTGTTTTTTTACCACTGTAAGGGGAGCAGCTTTTCGTTGCGGCTTCTTTTTGCTAACCACCACTGCGGCCCGGCGCTTATTATCAGCTGGCTTTGAGCTTAGCTCCTCACTGGCCTCACTAACAAAAGAACCGACATCCAATTGTCGGCTCTTTTTCACCTTCTTTTTCCTCTTCTTTTTGGAAACCATCAAACTCATGGGTTACTTCTTTCTATGGTCATCCAGGTTTGACACCCTTTTCTCTTTCTTCATTTTCTTCCCAGAGCAACTCTTGTTGTAGCGGTCGGCAAGCTTATTGGTTGACAAATGGCCTACCTTTTGGGTTACGTCCCCGTCGGTGTCAAGGCGGGCCTCATGCTGTAGGCCAATAATGAGCTGTCGCAAATCGGTGTCACGCATATGCTCTAAGCAGGCGGGGTCAACAGCCACCCTGCGAAACAGTTCATTATATAGGAATGGGAGCACCGTAGACGCCTGCTGCTTCCTAAATTCCTTCCCTTCCTCATTCACCTTGAGGAAGCGTTCAGCGTAGCGTCTGACCTCATCCTGAAAGGCCGGGTCATCAAGCCATGTGTTCACCATTCTTGTACTCTGGCCAACCTTGATTGCGATTTCCCGCGTGGAAAGGTTTTCCGTTGCGAACATCATCGCCGCTTTCATCTTCGCAAACTGCAATGTATCTCTTTTATTTCTCTTCATAACGACCTCCATTATTTAGTTTTAAGTAGCATATGTGGACGCATTGTGTCAAATCAGAAAACAACAAAAAAAAGCCCGTTGGCAATGCCAGCGGGCTTGAAGGGTACTGCTATCGCAGGGAGGAACCTACGATGGTACTGAAACCATGCTGTCCCTATCTAAAACTCTTGATGAAACAATCTTGCAATTAAGTTTTTCAGGAATGGCTCCCAGCATTCTATCAATAGCACTGGTATCGCCACAACAAAAGAAATCGAGTTGTAAATCATGTTTCTCTGGCCACGTGCTAAGAATAATATGGCTCTCTGCCAATATGGCAACGGCGGTTATGCCGTCTGGGAAAAACTCATATGAAATCGCCCTGCGAACATGCAACCCGCAATGTTCAATAAGGTCAAACATTGCACTTTCGAAAGCCTTACTGGTTAAATGGAAAACACCAATGCTTGCCCGAACATGAAGTGACCGCATGCAACACTCCCCCATAGGGCACTCAACATTCCCTCAAGAATTTAATCGGTTTAAGTTGCCGCAACACGCTTTGATCTTGCTCCCTTTGGAAACTGACCATCTTGAACTTATTTAATAGCACATTAAGCTTTTTCATGTCAAGGCGTCCGTGGCGGCAAGCAAGCACAACCCGCTGATCAGCCGACAATTCTATTAGGGATATGTTTCGCTTATATATTTCATAATCTTCTTTACTTATTGTCTTTTTAATTCTTTTTTCGGTTATAAGTTTAACAGCCGTTTTTGGCCCCACCCCTTTTACGCCGGGAATGTCATCAATGCTGTCCCCAACAAGGGCAAGGTATTTTACAAATTGTCTCGGGCTAAGGCCAAATTTTTCTTTTAATTTTTTTCGGTCCATGATTACATCTTTGCGCTTATGGCAAAATACTCGAAACCCATTTTTCGGACCATGTATGAGTTGATGGAAGTCTTTGTCATCAGAGTAAATAATGACATCGGTATTGGTGTCCTGCCTGCGAAGCCACACTTCGTTAGAAACATGGGCCACAACATCATCCGCCTCATAAAGCGGACTGGCATACGTAACAGTTATTGGCAGGCAATTGAGGAATCGGTCAAGGAGCTTCTTTCCGCGGGCTATTTCAATCTTCAGTGGGCCTCTGCTACTCTTGTAGTCTTCAAATACATCAACCCTTGGTAGAAGATCTCTGGCAACAACCGGCTTTCTAGCATGCTGTTTGACACTCATTGGTGCCACGCCACTGTCGAAAACAACACAAGTCCTTAAGAATTGATAATGCTTGTTAAGCCTGACAATGGCCTTTAGAAAACCATAAGGGATGCCGGTGTGAACAACTTCTCCCTTAACTTTGGTCTTCAGGCTTCCATGAACGCCTTGGCTCTTGTGTAACAGGAGGTTTCCATCAATTATCAGATACCTCTTCATCTCTCCCTTCACTTTCTCCATCTTCTTCTCTCCCTTCACTTTCTCCATCTTCTTCTCCCCATTCGTCTGATAGAACAAAGGCTGTTGCATTCTGACTTTTATCTATCATCTTTTGGAAAACGTTAAATGCGGTCTCTTTCTTTTCTTCCCCAAGCAAATCCTTAAGGTTGAACTTCATGATTGGCTTTGAATGAAGGCTCATTGTGCGCGGGAATCGCTTGCGCCTACGCATATAAACCTCCACCTCTACCCCGTCTCTATTTGGGTGTAGAAATTTAACAAGAAAATCATCTGTGCGGAATTCCTTCATCGTGTTTCTATGGTTCATTTAAAACCTCGTGCTCTTCGTTGTTACCTGCGTAAACCTGCTTAAAAGATCATCCCTAATCATTATTAAATTTCTTATTCTTTTATCAAGCCTTTGTAGGTCGTAAAGATAATCAGCGTGTTCGGCATCATTGTAGTAATAACAGCGCTCTTTCGGCACTTGGGTTTTACCATTGACAGGCTCGTCAAAAATTAAACTCTTCTTTGCGATGCGAACACAATTGCGGATATACACCCTGTTTTTATCTTCTGATAATACGAGAAACTTAGCCACCCTTCAGTACCCCCTAAAAGTAGTTTAAATTATTATCATAGTGTAATATTCTTTTCAAGTGCCGGTATTGCATCCTTCTGCTGAATCGCACATAAACTGTTTGTCCGTTAACACCACATGCGTTTTTATCGTAATTCGGGCACTTCCCCGCCATACAGCGGCATCCCAATGAGGCATTTGCAAAAGCAAAACACATGGCTTTTCTGCGCTTTGTTTCAGTAGGGAGTGGACTTGGGCAGGGATCTTCATTGGGGTTTGTGCTTAATGGAATTCTCTTTTCTACGACAATAACAGCACGTCTTACAACTGCCTTTCTCTTTTTGCCGTTTATCTTCTTCATAGCAATCACCTGTTGGGGCATATACATTAGTTTTTCTTAGTGTGGCTCCTTCTTTCTTCTACTACCTTCGGAAAAACACCCTCTGATAGCTTGTCAGCCTTATAGGCGTGAAGCTCGCTCTGGTTAACATTTCTGAGAAGGTTGAAGGTTTCTTCTTTGATATTGGTGAGGATCTCAATAATGCTTTGGATCTTAAACCCTTCGGTTAGCAGGCGCTCCGTGTCAAGTACGAAGTCCCGGCTTATTGAGTCTATGGCCCTTGCTTTTTCTATAATTACTTTGGCATATTGATTGACAGTGGCCATGTGGAGGTTTATTTCATTAGTGCTTTCCGCTAACGTTTTTTCTTTTTGCTCCATAAAATGCCCCCATGGCAAGAGTTCCCTTGCCAATAAGCGCTAAGATATTAATATTGCTTTTAAACATTCTTCCCAAGGCATTGCCTGAACAGGCAATTGCACCCTTTTAGCAATAACTTAGCATATTGTCAAGGCTAAAATAACTATTTAAATTACACCCCCTTACATTCCAGTATAAAAATATTTTACTTCTGGTTTCTGAAAAACTAAGGTCCAGCGGTGGCCATGTACCTTCTGGTCATTGCCCCAATTATTCCAAAGCCAAATGTCCTTGCAAAGAAACTCAATCTCATAATCACTCGGAAAAATACCGGTTGTCGTTTTGTAGTGGCGACGGGCAATGGCAAAAAACACGCTGGCCTTTTTATCCCCGCCAAGCTTGCAGCCATGTACCGAATAATATAGGCTGGAAAACCTCTTAGTTAGTTTCTCAACATGAAAATATAAATTGTTGCCATATTTGCATAGCCATAGCTCGTGGCGTGCCCACATTATGAAGAAAAAACAAAGACGTCCAAGTTTATGGATAAAAAAATTTTCTACTATCTTGTTAACTTGTGTCCCAATCATTCATGCTCACCCCCTTAAAAAAAACTGCCCCGTGGCAAGGCGGAGTTATCTTCTCACCACGGGGCATACGCCAATGTGAAACCCAGCACCCTTACCTGAGTTAAACCATATTATATCCCTAAATTGTTTGTCAAATAGGAAAACAACTTTTTAATGGGACCACTGCCCTGATACATCTTTGCCCTTGTAGAGGCCGTAGATTTTATAGTCATCCATATACCGATACTCGCCGGGAACGGCAAAGGCCGCTACGAAGTGGGATTTTTCAACCCCCTTCATTTTCTCCATCAGTCCCGGCCCCCCGTTCTGCCTAATCCACTCTGTTGAGGGGTAATGCACAAACAGCTTCTTTCTGGCAAAAGCAAAGGTTGCATTCACCAAGGCATCAGCCAAGCTTACCGCCTGGACAACAATTCGGACTTCAACATCATCAACCATTGCCGCCACTAAATACGGCCTACTCTCTAACTCGCCTCTGGCTTCCTTAACGCCGGCTTCCATAATTGTTTCCTCCATAAAAAATGCCCCGCGCTATCCTCATGGAGTTAACAGCGCGGGGCGTGGGTAATGAAACAACAAACAAAGGCTATAAGTAAAAATATTATGCCACAATGGAAGGGCCATGTCAACCCCCATGTGATCCATACGGCCTCGTTTTAGCAATTATCCTTTGGGTTATTTTTACATCTTCCATGAGTAGCCTTGGGGAGAACTGGTCACACTGCAACTCTTCAAGTTTAAGGCCGTCTCTGTCTTGATCGCCGCGGTAGGCAAGCCCAAGGCTCTTGTTGAAATACAAAAATATCCATTCAAGTTCCTTGGCTGTAAACCGCACTGATTCATATTGCGTTTGAACTGCTTCCGGTTCCGATTTTTCTTCTTTCATTTTCCCTCGCCCTTTTCGCCTTATCTCGGTCGGATAAAACTTTCTTGCAAAAATCAACAATATCTTTTTGCTTGAACTGCCAATACCGACCAATTTTCTCCGCCTTTAACCTTCCAGCTCTGGCGTAATCAAGAAGATCATCCGGGCTGACGTCTTCTCCTATGGCATGGCTGAACACGTGGGCAGCTTCTTTTGTTCTGAGGAAAACTTCTTTTGGCATGATTAGCCTCCTTTGTCTTCATTGTTTCCTTTTTTGGTGGGAATATTCAGGAACGCACAAAGGTCTTCCGCAAAACTTTTTGCTTTATCAATCGGCAGGGTTATTTTACTCAACATAGTGTCGAATTTTTTAAACCGAATCTGAACATCATCAACACCGGGGCTTGGATTGGCAGAGCTAATTTCGTGCGTTATATCTTCTGGCTTTTCCCTTTTTGTGAACTTCCTTCTTGCCATTTTCTTCCTCGTTATTCTCGGTGAATATACTGGCAATATTAAACTTGTTTAGAAGCTCCTGCGCCTCAAGCACGAACTGTTTAAACTCTTCATTTTTTAAGCCACAGTTTAACTCCTTATTGAATTCAGCAAGATGCTCAGATGCAAAATCAAACACTAGCTTTCCACCTTCATCAATATACTTCCTGAGAAGCTTTCTGTCAACGCCTAAAACGTCCATAACCCGGTAGGGGCATTCATCTCGCATGGGGCAATAAATGCTTAAAAAAATCTTAATCAGCTTCACAATCAGGTGGCTCATATTTTCCTCCGCTTTTAAGTTTCTTAAGTCTGTTAATATATAACTTTAAAAGATTCAATCTGTTAAACTCGCGAAGAGTCTCATCCGTATAGTATCCCTTAACGGCTACAACAGCCCCAAGGCTGGCTGGGTCTGGGTAAACATCAACGACTACCGGGGTGTTGAAATACTCAAAAAGAGAACGCATCTCATCGGCAAGGGTATTCCCCTCATAGCGGGTTATTAAATAATAGCCTCTAAGGCGCATCAGGATCCCCCGTAAGCCACTTTTCCATTGAGCTAGGGGAAACCTCAATAAGCAGCCTTAAAACGTCATCTAGGGGCATCTGGGCAAGCATTTTAATGGTTTTTTTCACTATTCCATTGAGGTCACTGTTCAGCGCCCCCATTACAGGGTATTCTTTCCTGATTTCGTTGGCAAGATCCATAACACTCGTGTGCTCTTTCTGTTTTACAGTAACTCCCATGTAATTATCCCTTTCAAAGTGTTTGCAATTTTGTGGTCTGTCAGGAGGCAAGTATGCCTCTTGTGGTGGCGACTCTTTTACTGACTTTCTAGCAAAGCACTCCACAAGCTTAAAAGCAATGCCGTTTTCATTTTCCCCAAAAAGAAAAATCGGTTCAAGGTCAGCGTGAATGCAGTTAAAGCAACATATAGAGTTTTCGTCAACCATTTTACTCTTCATCTTCGTTTATAATATCATTAATCAGGTCGTTTCCAAAGAAGCCAATTACACTCTTTGACATATCACCAAGCTCGTCATGGTCTTCAATATGGACAGTTGCAAGGCGCAGTATGTTTTCGAGAACCTCTATTGGAATAACAAATGGTATTTTGCTCATGTGATTCTCCTAAAAAAAATTGCTTGCTGCGCGGTCCGCACAATGGGTTTAAGGGATCAGCAGTTGTGGCCAAGCAACAAAAGATCCCGCTATGGGTTAACTTAACTGGTGCCTCGCCAGAACCCCAATTCCATAGGGGTGTTTTTGCCATAGCTACCATTAAGCCGGGTACGGTCCGGCGGGTCAGGCTAACCACTTCATTCCCACCGCACAGCAAGCAAACTGTTTCAGTTCTCAACATCAAGGCTTACACAAGATATTCCATGATATGTATAGCACACCACGCCGGTTTCATGATCGTAGTGGGCGCAGTCAACGCAGCGAATCATTTAAAGCCGACCGTAACTTTAATGCCAGTAAATATCTCGTTACCCTGATACTCTTCAGTTTGAAACTCGGAAGACTTAATGCGTATCCTCTTAGGGTCGTGCCCCGCCTTGGCAAAGCGGCTTATGACCTCGGCTGTTACGGCATCAAACACCTCTTCCTTGCTCAACATGACGGGGATCAGGTTTTCCGTTGTTTTTGGTTGCGCCATTTTAATTCTCCTTTACATCAGGCTTACGCAGGAAATAGCCCGCACGCTTGTATAGCAGGCAACACCAAGCTCTTGATCGTAGACCCTAAATAGCCCCTTTGCAATTTCTTTGTCCTCAAGCATGACCCCCTCGGCTACTGGGTGATACGATCCCCAAACCGACGAAGAAATAAAGCTGGCTATGCTGAAGAAAATAATAGCGATAACAAGAGCTATAGTAACATTCCCAAAAAACCCAACAAACCCAACAGGCTCTTTCATACCAAAACCTCCTTTATTAAGGGAAGGGCTATTATAACAAACTATTTCAGTTTTGGCAATTAACAGTATTTTAAGATTTTAATATTTTTTCTTAACCTTATTTACTCCCCCGCCTGGTTTACTCCCCCCGCCTGTCTAGGCTGCCCTCTTCAACAAGAGCCTTCATATGTTCCTCTACATCAAGCAGGGCTTCCAGAATCGCTTTCCTCTTTTCTTTATTCAACCGTACAATTTTCATAATAACAACCTCTCCTTTTAGCAGAGTTCTTCCCATACTTCCTCTAGTACTTCATAGAGTCGTTTCGCACAAAGATATTTCGCCCTGTCAATTCGCTTATGCTCGGCATTTATTTCTTTAATCGTATTCGTCCCACCAGGAGTCAAATTTTCACTCTCAATTTCTGACGCAATAATTCCACATCCGCTATCCATAATTCCGCAAGGACAAGCAGAGCAAATTCCAGCATGCGCCTGACAAAACGAGCACGGTGCCACCCTTCACCCTTCCACATACTGCGGCGAATGTGCATAAACTCGAAAGCCACCCAAATCTCGCTCTCCAACTTCCCAATCCACCTCCCGCTGTAATACTTAACCAGCAGATCCCTCATTTTCTCTGTAATCTCCGGCACAAAAAATCTCTTTCTCATACTCGTTTCTCCTTTATCAAATTTCTCTTTAACTAAACCTTCTCTTTACATACCTTCCCAGCGCACCTTTAATGAGGTTACAATATAAAATACTTAAAAATCGGTGTCAAGAAAAAAGGGGTCGTTTAAGGAAGGATTAAACTATTACGGCTTTACTCTTTTTAAGGACAAATTTAATACAAGCTTTATTGTAGGCGTTTGTTTTCTCTAAGACCTTCTTATTACATATATACATACCGGAAACCCTACCTTCCGCGTCTATATACCTGTTTAGCTCTTTACCAAGGTAACGGCAATCTTTACAAAACCCAACCTTATAGTTTACACCTATCGCTTCAAGTACCTTTCCCATACCAAGCTTTTCTATACAATACCAATAATGTTTTGGGTGAGTATGATACAGTCGCTGAAATCTATTTTCTCCATACTCAAGATGCACGCCGAAGGCACAAAATATACAACCTGTATTAGCATACCCCATATCGTATATTTCCGAGTAATCAAGATTAAATCTATTAATATACTCTACAACATCCTGCTCCACCCAAAAAGCAATAGGGGTACTGGTAGGTCTGTAGTTACGGTAAACATTACATCCATTCATCAGATAGTTAGTAGTCCTCAGGCGAGAGTCATCCGCCATCGTCCCGATTATACCCGCCCTGTTATTCTCCTTAATATACTTCATAATCGGAGCCTTCTTCATTACCATACAACACCTATCTGATATCTTAAAATCTGCATCAATTAAATACTTCCACTTCTCCGGTAGCCGACCCCGACCAAACTTATCCCCATACAACCTTTTCTTAAGTACCTTCTCGCTACGAGTATTCTGAATATCATACAACTTAGCAGCACTCTCCTTACTAATAATCGGATACCCATATTTCTCTATAACCTCAAAGAAAGGCATCTTCGGCCTCAACCACGTTACGTTCTCTACTCGTTTAACAAATTTTCTTATTTCAGGAAATTCCAGTCCAGTATCTACAAACACCGCCGGGACCTCAGGATACATACTTCTTACTAAATGTAACAAGGCCGTACTATCCTTACCCCCAGAGAACGATACATAAATGCGCCCGTTCCAATGCCTATACCACTCTTCTATACGATCCTTACTCATTCTTATCTTAATCTCTAACGGCAACCCCTGCCGCTCTTTCAATTCCCACCTCTTATCCTCTGCATCTTTTATATTTCCACCTCTAACCTCTCCCGGCAACCGCCTATTCTTATCCAGCTTCATTTTCCTCTTATCTCTCCTCTTCATAAACTCCCTAACCACCCTATCTTCTTCTCTCCCCTTATCTACAACTTCCTTTCTCTTTCTCTTCTCTTTCTCCACGAAACTCTCCTCCGCAAACACAACTTCCAGGGCGCATTAAATATATGTCTGTAATAATGAAATATAATACCCGTAAATTGGACGGCTTGTCAAATAAATAAGTCTTTGATAATTGGTCCATAATTAGTCCATAATTAGTCCATAATTAGTCCATAATAAATGAAACAAAAGGGAGATAGGGTGGGGGTATGTGGGGGTATGTGAAATCTTTTAACATCCACTTATTAATGGACACATTGCGTCATAAATGCGCTAGGGGTTTAAAAAGGGGACAAACATTTCACATCATTCACACCAATTTCACATCATTCACATCATAGGACATTTATAAAGTTATTTAGGGGGTATTTAGGCGTGTTTTGTTAGGGGTAATACTCGGGGGATATTGAAAAAATTGGGACGGTTTTTTTGCAGACAGGTACTTACTTTGGGGAGAATATAGTGTGTTTTGGCGAGGTTTTGGCGAGTTTGTTAAGCTCGTGGGATATTGAAAAGAGACTCGTGGGATATTGAAAAGAGACTCGTGGGATATTGAAAAGAGAAGAGCGATTATTTGTGAGGAGGGACACATCACAGCCATGCCCATTTTGGCTATGCGCATATATTAATGTGACAATTTTTTCCCATATTGAGAATCAAATTGACACTTTGACACTTTGACGCAACGCGTCAAAAGGTGTTAACCAGTGAAAGCTGTCAAGCTGGTGCCGTGCTGGTGGCAAGGCAGGGGGCGTGCTGGTGGCAAGCCTGGTGGCGTGCAGGGGGCGTGCTGGTGGCAAGCCTGGTGGCAAGGCAGGGGGCGTGCTGGTGCCGTGCTGGTGGCAAGGCAGGGGGCGTGCTGGTGGGCGTGCTGGTGCCGTGCTGGTGGCCGTGCTGGTGGCCGTGCTGGTGGCGTGCTGGTGGCAAGGCAGGGGCAAGCCTGGTGGCAAGGCAGGGGCAAGAAAAACGCGCCTGTTAAAAAAAAATAACAGGCGCGTTATACCGCGGGCGCGGGCTAAAATTTATTTCTTGATGCAGAAATTTTCGGTGTAGAAAGCCTGAAGTTTTTCCCACGCGGTTGAATAACCATATTTCCCACCATGGGTTATGCGTTCACAGGCAATACCCATGTTTGACATTTCCTTCGCTGAGCTTCCGAATTCACCCGAACGTGCGGTGAATATCACGCGTGATGTAGGTTTCGTTTGGCCGCGCTCAAAAATGCGAATTGAAGCTTCCTTGCCCGCTTTTAGGTTCTTCGCGGTGAGAATGAAGCGGGCATTATTCAGCCGTGGCCGCAAAAATTCAACCGCACCGAACGCGCTTGACACAATTGGTATGTTGTTAACGTCAACTTCTTTTGTGCCGCGCTCAACCTCAATGAGTGAATTGTTGAGTGTTAAAACCGGTTGGGTTGCTTCACCCATTCGCGCGGCCGCGGCCACAAGCTTCATATATTCCGCGTGTACTTCAGGCGCGCTTTCGGCCAGCTTTTCTTGAACCTTCTTTTTGACCGCGGGCGTAGCGTCAACTGCCGCGTCAATGATTGCCTGAGCCTTGACGGCCGCGGGCGCGGGCGCGTCACTCAATTTTTTAGCCGCGGTGTTTGCTTCACTTTCAGCCGCGGTGTTTTCAGGCGCAGGCAACACGCCCGCGGCGCGTGCCGCATCAACCGCGGCCGCATGGTTCTTTTCGGCAACCTTAAGCGCCTTGCGCGCGGCAACCTTGCTTTTTCCTTTTGCCACCTTAAGCGCGGCCGCGGCATCAAAAAGCACCTTTTCGGTTTTTTCAATGTTCAAAATCAATTCTTCTTTTCTTGCCTTTGCCGTTTTGATTTTTTCTTGCATGGTGTTTCCTTTCTGCCCGCGGCGCGGGCTAGTTGAGGTTGCCATTATTGACAACCTGTAAAACTTATGTGCGCGGTAAATACTGCAACTCATATGCCAATACATGAAAAAATAAGCTTTTTTCGTCATTTTTCTTTTCGGGCTAATTTTTTAGGCAATTGCCTAACTTATTGAATTTAAAGGCAAACGGTTGTTTTATACGGCCGTTCAGGGTGTATTTTCTACCCCCCCCTCAGCCAAGACATCCTTAGTTGGCATTACATATGTCCGATCTTGAAGTCCTTCCCCGACTCGTATATCACGAGCTCCTGAAAGAGTAATCTGGTCGAAAAGTGACAAGGAGCGGCACTCGTATGACTCTTTACGGCACCTCGGGTCCAGGGCTCGGTCCTCCGATTTCGACCTCGGATTCGACATCTTTATCTTCCGTCCGGGTTACGAGGCAGAAGGTCGGATTCGACATCTTTATCTTCCGTCCGGGTTACGAGGCAGAAGGTCGGATTCGACATCTTTATCTTCCGTCCGGGTTACGAGGCAGGAGGTCGGATTCGACATCTTTTAAAGAGGTCTGGGTTACGAGGCCCGACCTCCGATTTCGACATCTTTATTTCGACATCGGGTTACGAGGTAGGATTACGACCTCTTAGAGCGAACCCTGCGTTACGAGCCTAGATATCCAAACCCGGTACGGAAGGATAGCCACCAGTTTCCTCCTTCCTCTGGCGGCCTCTTGATCGGGCGGGCGTTAAGGCAGGTCTAATCTATATAGTAGCAGGGTCCGCAGTATTCTTCTCCCAGCTCGTTGGTATAGCAATCGCAATACTCGCCGTCTGCCGGGAAATATCTCACTCGGTAGCTTCCGAGCTGTACGTTAGCCTTACAAACGATAGCCGCTCCTATAATAACGGTAAAGAGCAAGACCGTGCCTAAGATCCTCATGAAAATATCGTTGTCTGTAAGCATTAATCTTCTCCTCTAGGTCCGGAAAGAAATATCGCCGGGCATAATAACATGGGTGAGAATCTTCTCTTCCATATTAACAGTCGCTCGCCACTCTACAATAGCGATAGGCATTACTGCCCGGCAGGGGTCGAACTGCGGGAATCGAATCTCCTTCGGGGTAGGGGCGAGAACAACGCCCCTCCGATTAAGAGCAGTATACGCAGCCCTCTTGATCTTTTCTATCATTATCTTAATCCTTTCGTTTAACTGCGGGCAGACAGCACCCGCAGTCGACCAGCGTAGCCAGTCGCTCAGTCAGCTGCTCGGCCATCTCCTTGGCCCTATCGGGGTCGAACGACCCCGATACCACCTCGTATTCAGGACCGCAGTGCTCGGTCCTGAAGTAGACTACGTACTCTGTTAACCCTCTCCATACCATTATCTTCTCCTTTCTGTTTCTATTTAAACGATAAACGCACCTGCCTGCACCCTATACAGTATGCAGCTCCCATGCCAACTGTAAAAGAGTAATCTATTCAAGGGGCAGTTCCCAGGCTGTGCTTATCGTACATGGGTCTGTGACTCTATTTGTTAATCTAGTGGCTCTTTTTGTAATCTTTTTATGATCTTCTTATCTACTCTAAATATATAATCTGACGTCTTTGACGTCTTTTTGTACTTTTATAATCTTTTTTATACGATATCTTAGAGTTTTTATAACTTCCGATGGATTTTTGGTACGATATCTGCATAAGTGGAGCTCTTTAGCCAGATTTGAGATGGGGATGAAAGAGGAAAAGAGCAGGTTATTCCTAAAATAACGATACAAATAACGATACAGATAACGATACAGATATAGATGGTATATGCTAAGATAACGATACAGATATAGATGGGGACAAAAGAGAAAAGGGGCAGGATATTGGTGATTATTTATATAAATCAGATACTACCAACTATTAGAGGACGTCGTTCTCCTGATTTTCGGGGTGGTAATAGACTAGATTTCTGGACAGAGTGATATATATATATATATTGTTTCCCGACTAGAGTAATGGAGGCAGAGGCATTAGAGCACAGATACCAGGAGTCTGGAGGGGTAGATATAGATGTCTGCAATAGATGAATAGATATAGAGGTCTTTGATAGAGCTCTGCGTTACGAGGTCTACCCGCTCTTAACCAGACGTCTCAGTTGTGTAGTATATTACGAGGTAGTATTTGTTACGAGGGGTTTGGTTAGGGGTAGGTAAATCAATCGTAAGGCGTTCGATTGTATTAGGGTAGGCTCAGGTATTAGTTTAGGGCTAGAGTAACGGCTACGGGCATCGTAGAAAGTTCTAGATATATAGAGGGGCTAGGGGTTGGGGGGGGTATTTTATATGATAGCAGGGGTAGAGGTCTATAGTATTATGTGTTGTATAGTACGTCTATTGCATCTATTCAAAGAAAAGCCTATGGTCTTAAATACAGGCTGAGAGTCTTTTCAGGATGAGCGGATTTTTAGTAGTCGCCTTCGAGGTTTATAAAGTAGCGGTAGAGATATTTACGGCCTTGTGGGTAAATATCTATAGAGGCGACGAATAGTTTATAGGTATGCTCGTTGATATTGTAGCCGCTGTTGTTGTTGTTTATCTGATCTAAAAACACATTTGAAACATAGCTCTTCTCCTTACAGGTGTTTTCTGATAAGTTGATCTATATCTACTTCGTTACCGTTTTTATCGTATATAGGCCCGTAGGCTCTTACGGCAGTCGGAAGGGAGGCTAGGGTACAGAAGAACCGAGCCGCGGTGGGTTCGTTACCAGCAGACATATACACATCTGTTTTGTGTAAGTAGTAGGTCTGCTCGTACTTATAGCCTATAATCAGAGGTTTAAACATCTTCGCTCCTTTCTTCCAGTAGTCGTTTAAGGTAGCAGTATTCGTTAAAGGCGAGGTAGAGGGAACGCAGGTCAGAAACCTTCCAGCCCTCCCAGCGTTTTTCTCTGCCTATACGAGCACAGGTAGTCCGAGCCTTAACGTATCTGTTCCACTGATCGTACGGAGTATTCTGGCAATCACTCAGCTCTGACTCTTCGAAGACGGGGCATCGGTGGATATTCTCGTTATTGTCAATAAGGTCGTTAAAGTTGACGGGCTCTCCGTCGGTAGTCGTACAGCAGTACTCGTTGTAGTGTTGACACAGAGGGCAGTTCTGCCCGCCGCGGTCGACGCCGTTAGCAAAGCATATCTGATACCACTTATCTACCGCACCTTCCAGTAGCCATCGGTCAAGATTAACCTTGGTAACTGACATATCTTCTCCTTCCACTAGGACGGGGACGCTTTTGGCCCCCGCCCGGACCGGTTTTACTTCTTCGAAGCGATAATATCAGCCTTCGGCAGCGGCTGGGGCAGGTCGTCAAACCACCCCCAATTCATCATCGGGTCGTCACCGCTTCCGCCCATGTCCTGCCAGAGGCACAGAGTTCATAATCATCGGCTTGGGCTTTAATCTCATTACCGACGGTTCCCATGTGCCGCACCTTGAGGATTCTTATTTCTTTCGCCATCGTTATATCTCCCTACTTATAGGTTATGCGGAACCTAACTCCTGCTCCGCCCAATACGGCCAGTATCAGGTCTTCGTAGGCGCGGCTGGCAAAGGTCTGACAGGACCAGTGCCCGGCCCCGTCCCTGAGGTACTGGAATCCCCGCCTTTCCTTCCAATTAATAGTGATTCTGTCTTCCGGGTCAAGCTGGTTGGGCTCGTTGATCTTGAAGGTGATGTGTGTCTGGTCAACGTGCTCCAGGGCCGACTGGAATTCCGTAATAATGTCAACCCATTCACTCTTGGTGTGTGCCCTCGCCGTCCACTCAATAATTCTGATTCCCGGCATTGTCTTCTCCTTTTTGGTTGGGGTTAGGGCGGGACAAGCCCGCCCTGTTCCCGATTACTCACCGTAATACTGCCGACAGCCCGCCATATGGTCATTGTGAATACTCAAGTCGGCATCAGTTGGCCGAACACCAGTTATCCAGTAAATCAGCATATCATGAATAGGCCCGAAGACAGCCACATCACAGGCAAGTTCGTCGCCCCCGGTTGCCCTATCAATAATACAACCGACACAGCCATTCGGCTGGTCATGGCAGGAGCCCCTTGCCTTGATAACATCAATCAGGATATCAAACCGTTCCACATGGGTTCCGTCGGTTTCGATTTCGCCCTTTTCGATTGCCTTGAGCACGACCGCCCATTCATCAGCCGTAAGCCGACCAGTGGGCTTTCCCTGCTCAATAAGACGAAGCTTCTCATTCATAATTTTGTCTCCTTTCTACTTCGGGTTAACGACAAATGCTTCTGCCATACGCACATATAGGGTGCAACTCCTGTGCCAACCCGAATAGATTAGTCGTTACAGGGGCAGGATGTTGTAGGTAGCGGCAAGCGATATCTAATTGTGACAATCTGCGGCAAAAGATAAGCAAAAAGAGTCATAGGGTAATCTTATCGGGTAGGAGGTCTAGCTCGTAACTCGTAATCTAGCTCGTAACTCGTAATCTAGCTCTTTCTCGTAACTCTTTAAGTACGAAATATATATTACGAGTCTTACGTGTTACGAGTCAGGCGTATTACGAGCCACGTAGAGCCGTTTTAAAGCCTTCGAGCCTTCTAGGCGGGCTTGAGTACCTATTTTAAGAAAAAAGGCGTCTAAGGGCATCCTGAGCAGCCTGAGACGCCCCTTTAAACCTATTTCCTGCTGACAGAAGCAGGCAGGGGTCGAAAATCACCCTTCAGGCTCTAATTCGATCAAGTCGGTTTCAGGGTTATAACGAGCCCCGCGGCCTGAGATCAGTGTAATGATAGAGGCCAGCTTATTGCCATCAAAAGGGGAAAGGTCACGCAGATCCTCATAGGCCATTGTCAAGGCATCGTCAAGGTTCATGGTCTCAAACTTCGGGGTCATTCCGCCCAAAAGGTCTTCAATGGCCCTCCTCATATTGGACCAATAGGTCGTGCGGTCAAGCTCGTTATCGGTAAACCATGTTGGATACTCACCGCCACCATCATGCTCGGCCTCAATTTCAAGAATCTTGTTGAGAGCCTCAACGAAAAACCCTTCGGTAATGAAATTGGGAATAGCAAATTCAGATAAAGGGCACCAGTCAGGAGTATGGCTTGTTACATCAATACTCTCAAGACTTTTTGTCATTTCCCAACACGAATAATGCCCAACACTGTGAAGATGCACATTCGGGCAACCGATGCACGCACTGATCTTCATGATTTTCATTTTTGGTCTTTTACTCATGGCATTTCTCCTTATGCTGTTGCAGTAAGCCTCATGATCATTCCTCCGTTGAGTATTTATCTATTTCGAGCAAAAGATCAAGATACCCATCCTCACCGCCAACATCTTTGTATACTTTCTCAAATTCCTCCTTTACTCCTGAGTGTTTCAGGCAGGCTACTCCCTTAGGGGTAATCACCCACACATCTTCGTAAAACGGGTTTTTCTTACCACAGATAACGCAAGGGGGTGCGAGTTTCATAGCTTTCTCCTTTTATTCGGTTAGACCCTCTACGGGGCAGTAACACCCGCAAGGCTCGTTCAGGTTTACATCAAACTCATGCGAGCATTCAACTCCTGGCGCATTCTCTGCCATTGTTTGCGCCACTTCCTCGCACCAGTTCAGGGCGAAGAATTCACAGTGAATACATACAGTATCGGCTCTACTCATATCAAACTCCTTTCAATCATTGGATTAAGGTGGTTGATGTCCCATGTTGGGGGCGACCCATCAAACCAAACAACCCAGACAACCGCTTCGCCGCAATCCTGACAGAAATACTCATCCCACAGCTTGTTCCCCTCATAGCAGTTGCCGACGTGCGGTTCAAGCCGGATGCTTCCGCAGAACGGGCAGGGATCAGGGGTGCGGTGAAGCAAGACGGTAGCCCACTCACTGTCGTTAAGCCAGTATGCCGGGGCGTACTCCCACGAAACACCGCCGCGGATATCAAGCACTTCCCGCTCTTCTTCTTCCATTACCCCTTCAGGCAGATTGTATGCTGGCATTTTTTAAACTCCTTTACGCACAATGCTCCTGAGTTGGTTGCGCCGAACAGCAGACAACTGATGGTAACTGTCTGCCAACTGCCTAAACAAGACAGCGTGCCGGGGGTTCATCTGAGTGATGCCGGGGCTCGCCTCAAACACCCGCTCGATGGAAGAAAGCATACCGTCATAGAAAGATTCCAACCGGGTTCCGTAGAATTCGATTTCCTTCACAGGCTTGGGGTCCCGGTTATGCCTGTGTTCAGTATAGCCTCTGGAACGCTTACCGCCTCTAAATCTTACATTCGCCATAGTAGTCTCCTTTCGGTTGTTGTGTCGGTTGGGTTCAACGCTTACACCCTATTTGTATGCAACACCCATGCCAGCCTGAAAAAGAGTAATCTATTTAAGGAAGAGAAATATGGTCTGTTAATCTCAGTGCCGCAAAGAGTCATTAGAGCGCCGTAAAGAGTTACTAAAACGATATCCGTTAATAAGATAAAAAAGGCCCGCAGGGGCGAAAGGAGTTTAATTCCCCTGCGGACTCGTAGGTTCTAGGTTATACTGTTGGTAACTTATATAGCTCGTAGCCACAGGTCTCAAGCGATTCCTTAATTCTGGCGCAAAGCTGGCAAGTCGCCTCATTGCGTAGGTCGTACTGGCCGCGGGCGTAGCGGTCGGCATTCATTTGAATCCATCCGCAAACCAGCCCCATGAAGTTTTGCTGGAGCGTGCGGTGCTGACTGCCCATCGCCTCAACAAAGGCTTTGGCAGGATCATCGCTGAAATTGTTGATAAGGCGTGCGACCTGCTCAGCCGCGGCCTTGGCCTGCTCCATGTATTCTTCTTTGTAGGGCATTTCTTCCTCCATTTTTTTGAGTCTTTTTTCTATTCTCTTATGTGTGTCTCTCATGCTAGGCATAGTGCCTCCTTATATCCAGTCAAGTTGTTGCCATTTGGTCAGAGCTGATTCATCGGCAAAGTATTCCTCAAGCAAAGACCTGAGCTTTTGGGTGTTTTGTTCTCTGGTAAAGAGTTCATAGAGTATTTCACCAATGTTATCGCAATGCTCGCTGGTGTCTGATAGAATATCATCAATGATTTGCTCTTTGGTGGCAACCCTTGACATGATGCACATCCTTAAAATTGTTTGAAACCCATAAGGGCGACCACGAAGCGGCTTCCGTCGGGAATCACAATGACATCACCGACGCTGGTACTTCGCCGACCCTCAACATTACCCTCCATGGTGACACCCTCATTCTCCCACCACGGCCAGTCAATACTGTTGGTAAGCTGGTAAACAAGATCCAGCATGGGGAAATCGGCAGTAGCGGCCAACTCGTAGCCGCTGGGAAAATCATGAAGGGATTCCAGCAGCTCTTCATCGCCAAACACACTAAACCGCGGCGGGTCTGCGTGATACACTTTCGTCTTCTTTCCATTTTTCATTTTCCATTCTCCTTTCGGTGCGGGTTGTTACCCTACAGGTATGCAACAGCCATGCCAACCTGAAAAAGAGTAGTCTATTCAGGTAACCAATCAAAGGAGTTAATTGTCTAATGACTCTATTTGTTACTGGAGTGCCGTAAAGAGTTACCGGAGAAAGGCGACCAGAGCATCAAGTGTAACCATCTTCCTAGAATCTTGTGTTACGAGCTCTAAGTGCCCATCAGGAATATTACGAGAAATTAATAAATTGAAACCATGATTCGGGACTCGCTGTTCAAACTCATGGTATGTGGTAGGATTCACGTAAATAGTACCAAAACTGCCGACATCTGCCGGGTTGTAAATCTGGCTCGGCTTACGCCGAAGCGTATTCTTGCAAAACATTAACCACCTCCTAATTATTGGTTGCGCTCACCATCTGATCAACCATCTCCTGAGCCTCCTCTTTGGTTCCAAAGTAAAAGCTCTGACGGTCGTGTGGTCCACAGGTCTTACACCAGTGGCCAGCATAGTATCCAGCCGCAGACTGGCAAACCTGCAACTTAAGCTCTTTTCCACAACCTACGCAGTTAATCGTGTTCATGTTAAGCCTCCTTATATTTTGATTCTATACAACTCTTCAGGATAGTTAAGAAAATTTCTTTTTGAATCAACTCGGCATAAGGCTCTTCTATTTTTTGACACCACCCTGAAAGGCCCTATCCCATACTCCTTACCCTGATGTGTGGCGTAAAGATATACAATGTCCCCGTCACGAATATCCTTCCACAATACCTTTGTTAATTCTGTTCCGTCCAACGCCTTCATTTTAGCCTCCTTATAATGCTATCTGTGGGCCGTTATCCTCAATGTCCTGGTGGTAGCCATTGAATTTGGAGCCATAGGCTCTCATGCATCTGGCCATCTTTTTAAGCCAAAGGTAGGAAACAGCCTCTTCGCCGCTAATAACGACCCTGCTTTTGGAGCCGTTAAATGGAGTGACTTCCACCAACAATCCCTCGTTGTGATTCGTAACAATTCGGCCAATCTGCATCATGAGGTACTGATAATCAGCATGATCGTAACAATAATGCTCCTCATACAGGTGCCGAACGTATTCAAGATGAATTTTCTTTACATTTGACATAGCTGTTCTCCTTAAAGGCTGTTGATGATCGCCCAGGGCGTACACTTGAGCCGCTCTCCCGTTCGCCTGTCAATAACAATAATCTTGTACTTTCTGGCTGAAACCTTCCAGCCGTAAATCTCATACGGCACGCCGTTCAGGTGGACCGTGTTGCCTCGCGGCGGAAGTCCAATCCTGGCACGCCTGTTATCATAATCAGTTTGCTCTCTGGTCAGACCCCCGGCGGCCTTGCACTTGATCTTCATTTCAAACCAGTTTTCATTGTAGGTGGCTCTGGCAGTTTCAAACTCAACTTCAAACTCTTCCCCTACCAGCTCAAGAGCTTCCTCAATTTTTGGCCTGATCGCCTTCATAAAACCTTCTGTAATTCTTGTCGCCATAACTTGCCTCCTTTCGGGTTGTGTGCGTTACCCCAAAGGTATGCAAACAGCGTGCCATCGTAAAAAGGCCCTCTAGGACTATCTTGAGGGCCTCGGTGTTTAATCTAGGAATCTAAAGTGACACTCTTTGTTACTGCTACTGCCTCTTTTTGGCCTCATTTATCTCGACCTTAAGCTGGGCAATCTGCTCTTTCAGCTTGGCGATCATTTCTCGCTTGCCTTCAATAGTTGTAAGGTCTGGCCCATCATCTGGTTCTTCATTCTTTTCAGGCTCAGGCTCAACTGGATCTTCGGGGGGAATGCCTTCATCTTCAGGTTTTTCTTCTATATTTTCCAAAGCCCACAGAGGTACTAAATACTCTAGCTCCTTATGCATGGCCTCCTTAGCCGCTGGCGTAGCAAATTTGTCTTTCCAGTCTACTGACTGTATGGATCTTGACATAATAAACTCTTCGGGATCACAAATCTGGAATTCATCTTCTTCATATCTGCAAAGAGTGGCGTGGACATCATACCCCACACCATAGATCTTTACAGGGGAATCAGATGGTGAGATTTTGACTGTGTCTTTGTCGGCCGCCCATATCACGAGTCTGCCAAACCTTGTTTGTAATACGCTACTCATTGTTTCCTCCTTGGTTAAAAGAAAAGCGGTTGCTTGGGAGGGGCGGCATAAGCTGGAGAACTAGCTATCTAACCGCCCTGCTTCGACCGCAACCGAAAGTCTCAGCACTGTGTGTCCATTTACCCTCCTAGGCCCATGTAGGCCGTTATAACGGAGAGGGCTGGCGAAGCTCCCAACCCATACCCCACTATGCACCGGCAGCATGACTCTTTTTACGGTACGGCCTCCCTCTGCCGGACGCATGGACACCCACGCAAAAATTTCGTACCAACCTCCACAGGCTCAGCTCCAACAGGTTCGTTAATATTATCATAACAGAAAATCCATATCAAGCAATTTATTCCATATAGCGGCGAGATTCCCGCTTGGTTCCACACCGGGGGCAGATGAATACTAAAACATCTTTTCCCTCCATGTCCTCATAAATATCCATGCCATCTACTTCCCGTTCATCGTGCCATTCATTGCATGACGAGCACATGACTTTTATCTTACGATACTTGTGAATTCTCTCCTTTTCAGGCATAACATCACCAAGGCTTTCTCTTACCTTCTTGGTATGCCAGCAGGTTCGTCGAAAAGTAAAACCCTTACACTCGCATCGAAGCTCGCCATCCTCAAGGCTTACCTTGTATTTCTTGTTCGGGTTACTCTTGCTTCTGATAACCCATGTGCGCCTCTTTATCTTCTTATTGGTGATAATGCTGTCATCACGATCTTTAGGCTCAACATACTTCAGCCCCAATAATTCAAAGATCTGCTTTTCATCAAACCCCACTGTCAGGTTTGTGTCCCCCTTCCAGACACCGTAGCGGTTCAGCTTAAAGCCGAGCCGCTTGGCATGACTTCGCATCTGCACATTGAAGCGGGCAGAGCCAGTTGAGAACAGCAGAGCCGCCCCTTTTGCCCGATGCGGAAACACCCGAATGTCGAACTGAAGCCCCTTATAAATAATGCGCTTGTCGGTGTTTCCGTTGTTAAGATGGTCGCACTTTGGCAGTTGCGACCAGATTTGGCCCTTCGGGTTCATGGTTTCGCTGACGACGACCACATCTACATCGTTCAGCTCGGGGCGCATCCGCCGCATCGAACCACAAACTACAACATCGGCCACGCAAGGCACGGCCTTAAGAGCCGCCTCAACCTCCTTGGCTATGGGCCTTGCGTGGATCGTTTTCATTTTCTTTCCCTTAGCCATTACTACCTCCCGAGTGCCGCTTTGATTTTGTCGTATGTTGCCTTGTCAAAGGAAACATCTCTGACATAATCATTCACGACAGTTTCGTTATTAATAATCTGCACCATAATAGGCGCATACATCATCGCCGTAATAAGCCTGACATTCCCACAGCGGATCAGACAGGGCAATTGCCCCATGTTGTCGCCACTTGCCAGCAGGGCCTCAATATCTTTTTTAGACAGGAAACCTGCCTGTTCGATAATAGGCTTCAACAATTCTCTCTGTGATTCCTTCAGGATCATAGCAAATTCCTTTCTTAAACTCTTTGTCTATTTGTCGCTGAAGGGCATCGCTGTTTTGCAAGGCGCAATATGCCTCGGCAACTTCTTTACGCATCCCGTTGGCAATTGGTTTGTCGCAACAGGGACACATAACAGCCCACCCACCAAGTCTTCTTTGTCTTCTTTTGATATAATACTTTTTCATTTTAGCTCCTTCATGGCTTAATTTGTTACCCAAAAATTATGCAAATGCCATGCCAAAAGTATAGCGATTCCAATAATTTATAGTCTACGCTGGCGACCTCTTTACGGCTGATAATAGAGCAGTCGCCGTACCAATTTGTAGTCAATACTTAAAGGGGGCGGTTGGCCAAAAAGAGAAGATAATAAGATGACGATGATAAATAGAGTAGAGTGACAAAAAGAGTTATTTAAAGTGACAAAGAGCGGCACTTTTAAACTCTTCAACGGTAATCGAAGCTAACCGCCCTGACCCATCGAAATTGGCTGAAAAAAATAAATGTAGCAAACTCAAAACTCTTCAGTTGAGATGAATAATGACGAGTACACGATGACCACGTTGGCATGGCGGTTGCATACTTTCCGGGCAACAGCGCAGTAAGCAATTGGACAGTAGCCACATACAACAACCACACAAAGGAGGTAAACATGGCTACAAAGAAGAGCAAAAAAGCAAAGAAAGCAAAGACGAAGACTGCCGCCCCCGCGGCGACCCCCACGGCCACCGAAGCTCCGGTTGAAGTTGAAGCCGCGCCCCCGGCTCCCAGCAAGAAGGCAAAGGCTGCTCCGAAGGATGAGAAGAAGAGGAAAGCTACGCCTTTCGACAAGAAGTTTCTGGAGCAGCAAGCCTATCACGGCTCCCGTGACCCGTATCGCGAGATCAACAAGTTCGTCAAGCGTGAACGCCGGGAAGAAGCAGAACAGCCGCTGGACTTCCTGAAACGGCTGACAAAGCAGTTCGTGAATGTGGACTTCACCACCAGCATGAACGCCGAGAGCGGTGACATTGTTCGCATCAGGGACTACCGCCAGCCGAAGGTTGAGATTCGCATTGTGACCGGCGACAACTACCCCGGCATGGTCGGCTTCGGGCGGCCCGTTTACAAGGGCTCCAAAACCAAGACCAACGGTGTTGCCCTGCAAGACGTTGGGAAGCTGGACGGCCTGAAGGACCAGGCCAACAAGGTCGGCAAGTACTGGTGGTGCAAGCCGACCAAAAACAGCTTCAATACCTTCGTCCGCATGATGGAGAAAGTGGGCTTCGAGAAGGCTGGCTAAATAAGTCCAGCAAGAAATCACCGCGCCCGAGGAATAGGGGCGACACAAGTTGTCGCCCCCGTTTTCCTTTAACCCTGCAATAAGGAGCAGAAATGTTCAGAAAGGCATATAATGGCAGAGCAAGTTACACTATGGGAAACCGAATTAAAAGAGGCTGGGGTGGTTGAAGTCTCAACATTAAGGGCATCAAACTCTGATGAGACCGCAAGGGTTATCCTTGATCTCATAGGTAAAAAGGATCGTGAGTTCTTAATCGTATTATCTTTAGACAAAAACAACTATATTACTGGCGTACACGAGCTGGCAAAGGGAACCAGCGACCATGTTGTTACGACAATAGCGGCAGTAATAAGATTTGCCTGCCTGACCGGAAGCCACAGGATAATTATTGGACACAATCATCCGATGGGAAATGTTCTCAATGTATCAGAAGAAGACATAGAGTTAACGCTCAACATAAGTCGCGCGTGCTGTCTCCACAATATTGAACTCCTTGATTCCATCATTGTTGACTACCAAGATCGCTACCTGAGTATATGCCAGATCATTGAAATCAACGAAAAAATAGGAGACGGTAAAGCTTTGACTGAGGAGAAACTTCTTGCTATAATTGAGGAAGTTAATAACGCCAAACAGGAGTAATTCCAATGACCGAATTAGACAAATTGCGGGCCAAAATCAGTTCGCCTCCATCAGCCAGAAAATCCGACAAAAAGAGAAAAACCGAAAAGGGGCGTACCGGGCGGCAAACTGAATCCATCAAGAAAAAGATCATTGAGCAATTTGATCTTTCCAAGCCAACGGAGCTTCACAAAAAACCAGCCCCGAAACCGAAGATAAAACTACCCCTGAAAAAGATAGTGCGTGAACCGGTGGTGCCTGGTTTTCCGGAGAAAGAAATTAAAGAGGAATTATCCCATAATATAACCCCGACGCAG